>Ga0194127_10002646_pt1 | contig 23934 bp, 19 predicted proteins | sample TA2KigC100mmetaG_FD_148624 | JGI IMG/M metagenome (GOLD analysis project Ga0194127, IMG submission 148624) | Freshwater microbial communities from Lake Tanganyika, Tanzania - TA2015036 Kigoma Deep Cast 100m | ecosystem: Environmental > Aquatic > Freshwater > Lake | place: Tanzania: Lake...
CAGCCACCGCAGAGCTTCGAGCCATCTCGTCGCGGCATCGGCGCAGCAGGCAAGGGCGTCACCGCGTTGGGTTGCGGGCGTCAGCCCGCGCTATGGGAGCGGCGGGGGGGGGCTGGGGGCGGCCGGCCGAGGTGCCGGGGTTTCTGCCGGCGCGGTCCCCGCCGCGGCAGCGGGAACTGGAGTTCGCGGAGTAGGGCGGGAGGACGGAAGGAGTCGAGGTGGGCTTGCCGAAGGTGCGAACAGGGACGGAGCTGGGCCGAGGGCGGCAAACCGGGCGGAAGGGCTCAGGAGAACGGGGCGCGCTGCCGCCGCGGACTCGCGCGAGCGGCGCGGGGATCATGACGGCGTGGGTCCGGGGCGGTCCGGGACGCAGCTTGAACTTCCTGGCGCCCGGTGCTCGACGGCAAGGGGGTGCAGCGCTTCGCCCGATGCCACGGGCCGCATTCTCGACGCGTGTTACGGAAGCTGGACGGTGACCGCGTTCGACCAGGACATGTTGCCGGGCACCGGCTCGAAGCACGCGTGCTGCAGCGAGAAGCGCCACCCCGCGATGCTGGCCGGGAGCGGGAAGCCGTACTGCAGGGTCGCCGGCGTCGTCGCGCCGGTGAAGGCGATCGCCGACAGGTCGATGCTCGTGTAGAGCCGGCAGGTGCTCGTGCCGAACTGCGGGTCGCCGGCGTCGTCGCGCCGGTGAAGGCGATCGCCGACAGGTCGATGCTCGTGTAGAGCCGGCAGGTGCTCGTGCCGAACTGCGGGTCGAGCAGCAGCGGCAGGCTCTGCCCGTTGTAGCTCGTCGTGCTGAAGCCGAGCACCATCACACCGAGCACGTTCGGCGCGTGGTTGGTCGACGTCGACAACAGCGAGCCACCGGCCTGCAGCGTACCGGCCACGGAGAGCACCACCTGCCCGTGCACGCCGTTGCAGCCCTGGCCCTGCGGCACCTGAAAGCCGTTCAGCGGCTCGATGCCGCGCACGTCGACGATGCCGACCATGTTGCCGATCAGCGACGTCACACCGGTCGTTGGGTCGACCGAGAAGAGCTGGTCCTGGCCGTTGCTGTCGCCGCCGCCGAGCAGCAGGCGGCCGTCGGGGTGCGAGCACAACGACTGCTGGTAGGCGGGGCCGCCGACGCCGGGGAACGGATCGGTCGCCGCGCCGGTCGCCGGGTCGACGACCATCAGGCCGAGGAACACGTCCCACGCATAGAGCACGCCCTGGTGCAGCGCGAGGCCCTGGATGTCGGAGGTGCCGGTGCTGCCGATCGTCACGACGGAGCCGGTCGTCGTGTCGATGCGCATGAGCAGATCGGCGGCGGCGGCGTCCTTGATGCCGTAGAGCGTCGTGCCCGGACCGACCGACAGACCGCGGATGTCGTGGCTCGTGAAGTACATCTGCGTCGCCGCGCCGGTGCCCGGGTTGATGTGCGTCAGCCACGACGACGTCGCGGTGATGCGCCGCGACGACCAGAAGGTGCCGTTCGCGGCGCGCGCCAGCGAGTTGTGGCTCTGCAAGGTGGTGCCGAGCGGCGTCACGGCGCCGGTGTAGGAATTGACGAGCGCGGTTGCGCCGCCCCAGGCGACAACGAGCAGGTCTTGCGCGGGGGCGGAGACGCCGGCGAGCAGGGCCGCGACGGCGACGAGAGTGCGGGCGGGGTTCATGCCCAGGACAGCGGCAACCGCGGGAAAACCACACACGCGCGTCCGGCGCTGGATCAGCGGACGACGCGCCAGACCAGCCCGTCGCCGCCGTTCGCGTTGCGCGCCGCCTGCGGCTGCAGATCGTGGCCGACGAAGGCTGCGGAAGCGTCCGGCCTCGAGGCGCGGCCGCTCTACTTGCCCTGCGGTTCGGCGGCGAGCCCGACCATGCCGCACTCCTCGTGCCGCGCCAGGATCTTGTAGCCGGTCTTCCGGCTGATCCCGAACCGCCGGCAGAGGTCGACCATCGTCTCGCCGCCCCGCAGGGCGGCCGTCACGAACTTCCGTCGCTCCATCAACACGTCCGTCAGGGTCCATGGCATCCGGCCACCAGACCCTCGGCGCCCTTCGAGGTCACGCTCGAGTGTCACCCATGTGCCCGGACAAGAGTGTCACCCATGTACCCGGGTCGGACCCCGGAGTCCGGGACCTCGTGCCGAGGGCGCCGCCCCCCCGCGCGGAGCCGGTTTCCACGCACGGCCAGCGACCTCGCGAGGTATCAAACCGACGCCGTCCCGCCGCCTCTTCCCCTTGCCCGCCCGGATCCGCCCGATGCCCGCCGCCCTGCACCGCCCCGAGCCCGTCCTTCACCACCACGCGCAACCCGTCGACCGGAACGTTCCGACGGCGCAGGCCACGGCGTGGCTGATCGAGGGGCGTTCGCTGATCGTGACCGATCGCTTCGGGACCGGGCTCGACATCCTCGAAGCGTTGCGCGTGAAGCTGGAGGAACCGGACGAGGACGCGGGCTACGTCAGAAAGCGCGCCTTCCGTGACGCGTTCCAGTCCGCGTCGAAGCGCCTGCTCGCGCCCGTCGTCGGCCGCAAGGTGGCCCTCCCCGACGCGCCGCGTGCGGGCTTCCTCTCCGAGCTGTACCCGGACCACGCTGACTTCGCGCTGCCCGTCGAGGACGCGCAGGTCCTGAGCAGCGCGTGGGAATGGTACGAGCAGGGCGCGCACTTCCCCGTGCTGGGCTATCGCGTGCACCCGTTCTACGGCGCGTACCTTCCGGCCCGCATGGAGCACCTGGAGCTCTTCGGCACGTGGCTCGCGAAGTACAAGGGCGCGCGCGACCGGGCGATCGACGTGGGCACCGGCTGCGGCGTCCTGGCGCTCCAGATGGCCAAGGCGGGCTTCAAGCAGGTCCTCGCCACCGATATCAACCCGAACGCGATCGAGAGCGTGGCGCGGCAGCTGCGTCGGCTCCCGAAAGCGCCCCCGATCGAACTCCATCACGCGGACCTGCTGGGTGCTTTGCGTGGTCCCATCGACCTCATCGTGTCCAACCCGCCGTGGATGAAGGGCGAAGTGGGCCGGACGCTGGACCTGGCGATGTACTTCCAGGACGGCTTCTTCGAACGTTTCTTCGGCCAGGCGCTCCAATGCATAGCGCCTGGCGGCCGCGTAGTGCTCGTGTTCTCGAACATCATCGAGCTCTCGCAGCCCGACGTGCCGCATCCCATCCAGACCGAGCTCGATCGCGGGCGGTTCACGCTGGTGGAGAAGCTCACGCGCAGGGTGAAGCCGCTGCGGCGACGGACGCGGGAGAAGGTGGAGGTCTGGGAGTTGGCGGCGGTTTGACGGCGGGGGCGATCCGGGGTGGTGCGAACCGGCGGGACGGCCGTGACGGCGAGGACGACGGGGATCGCGCTGGTGAGGCCGACGCTGCCGAGGACGTTCGCCTGCGGCTGCCGCCGCGGGTGGTGCCGCATGTCCCCGGCAAGCGCCGTCGCGCCGGCCGCGGCTCTCGTGTTCGGACCTGGTGGCGCGGGTGTTCGCGACCCAGGCGTTGGGGTGCCCGCGGTGCAGGGGCCGCGCAAGGCGCTCGCGGCGTTCCACGATCCGGTGTCGATTCGGCAGGTGCTCGAGGCGCTGGGGCTGCCCTTCGAGGTGTCGGTGCCGAACCCGGCGCGGTCACCGCCGCGGCAGCAGTGACTGGAGTGCGCGCAGTAGGGCGGGAGGACGGAAGGCGTCGAGGTGGGCCTGCCGGAGGTGCGGGCAGGGACGGGGCTGGGCCGGGGGCGGCAAACCGGGCGGAGGGGCGTGGGAAGGCGGGGCGCTGTGGACGCGCGAGACAGGCGCGAGTACGACCCCCGCGTGGGTCCCGGTCGATCCGAGGCTCAGCTCGAACATCCTGTTCCCCCGCGCAGGCTGCGGGGTTGGAGAACATGGCACACGAACAATCGAACGCAGCGGTCACCGCGCTGCGCGGATTGCTCACGGAGTTCCGCCAAAGGCGGATCGTGACACGTTCCGCCGAGCGCGACGGCATGACGCGCCACGCTGGCCCGCTGACCGCGAGCTGGGATGCGCGCTTCCCGGGTTTCCCTGACGAGGACTTCCCCTACACGTCCTTTCGGGGCGAGCATCGCCGCGGGCGGCGCGACGCGTATCTGATCGACATCATCGTGCGGTTGCTGGCGGACCGTGGCAGCGTCGCGACCACGATCGTCAATCCCGCCTGCGTCTTCGGACGGCACGCCTGCCGCCTTGCCGCACGGCTGCCGGAGGCCCGCGTCATCGGAACGGACATCGACCCGCGTTGGGATCGGCTGTACCGGATGTGGCGCTGCGGGCGCCTCCCCGCGAACTACCGCTTCGTGCCGGACGACGTGTTTCGCCCGCGACTTGGCGTGCAACCGACGGCTGTGGTCTTCTTCGGGGCCTGCGGCGCCGTCTCCGACGCAGCCATGGACTATGCGGTCGACGCGGGGGCCGACTACCTGATGTGCCGGACCTGCTGCCACGACAACATCGGAGGAAACCTGGCCGTCACCGCCCGCTCCAACCAGGTGAACAGGTTCTTCCGGTTCAAGAACTGGGCGTACGGCAGGATTCGGAAGGCGCCGAAGTACGCCGGGTTCTACTTCTCGTCCCAGTACGGCCACTCCGCGTATCCGCGGAGCACCGCGGGACGACAGTTCAGTTCCACGGAGGAGTTCCTTGCCGTGGCTCGGGATTCGCCGGACAGCGACATCTGCCGCGCGATCATCGACCTGGACCGGTATCTCTGCCTCGTGGAGCGAGGGTTCCGTGTGGAGTACCAAGGTGAGCTGTTCGTGGCGGAGCGGGGCAGGTGACTCCTCGACCGGCCGGAGCGGAGCGTTGATGTCGCGTATGACCGGGATGTCTGCGCGCCGGTGCGGCGGGTGCTGGTGCGTGCGGTGTCGGGGTGGTACGAGCGGCGCGCGATCTTGCAAGAGGCTGAAACCAGGGCCGGCGAGTGCTGGGGCGCGCGCACGGGTGACCGGAGCGTCGCGCTCGGCTCGTAGCCGTCGGCGCAGCGCAGCTCCAGGCGCGCGTTGGCGACGTGCTGGGTGACGCGCCAGTTGCCCCACCCCAGCGCGTTGCTCACGGCGAGGATGCCGGACAGCGAGTCCTCGTGGGTGCGCAGCATCGGACCCACCAGTCCATCCCGCTCGGGCGAGGCCAGGATGCCGCGGGAGGTGTTCATTGCGCACGTCTCGGCGTCCTCGACGAGCAGTCTGCTGGCCAGACCGACGAGCGCCACCCGCGTCATCTCGTGGACGAAACGTATGCACAGCAAGTTGTGGAAGTCGGCCGTGGTGTAACGAGGTGGACGTTGAACGCCGGAATCGGGCCGTCGTCGTTGCCGTGGACGGGCATGCCGACGAGCGCCGCGACGATCTCGTCCTCGTCGCCGTTCGGAGACCTCAGTACCTGGCAGTCCGCGATCTGCGGCGGCGCGGCCTGCTGGGCGGGCAAGGGCACGGTCGGCTCGGGCCGCTGGCAGTTCACCTCGGCGCGCCGCCGAGCCCGCGCCGGCGGGCCTCCTGCCGCCGCCGCGCCCGGCTCATCGCCCAGCTGCAGATCGGGCACGCCTCGGCGCGGTGCTTCACTGCGGGGCAGTGCGCGCGGCCGAAGTGGACCATCTGCAGGTGCAGCGTGTTCCAGTGCTCGCGTGGGAACGTGCGCACGAGGTCGCGTTCGGTCTGGACCACGGACCGGCCCGACGACAGGCCCCAGCGCCACGCGAGCCGGTGCACGTGCGTGTCGACCGGGAACGCCGGCACGGCGAACGCCTGCGCCATCACGACGCTGGCCGTCTTGTGGCCGACGCCGGGCAGGCGCTCGAGCGCCGCAAGGTCCCGCGGCACGGCACCCCCGTGCTCGGCGACGAGTTGGCGCGACAGCGCCGCGATCGCCTTGGCCTTCTGCGGTGCCAGTCCGCAGCTGCGCACCAGCGAGCGGATCGTCGCCACCGGCAGCTTCGCCATCGAGGCGGGCGTGCGCGCGCGCGCGAACAGGGCCGGCGTCACGCGGTTCACGCGCGTGTCCGTGCACTGCGCCGACAGCAGCACCGCGACCAGCAGCGTGAACGGGTCCGCGTGCGCGAGTGGGATCGCGGGCGCCGGGAAGTGCTGGTCGAGGATCGCCTGGATGCGCTGGGCTCGTTCGGCGCGTCGCATCGCCGCACGATAGGCGCGCACCGGCGCGAGGCCAGCGGCGCCACCGCGCGCCTTGGTGACTTCCCGTCGTGGGCGCGTACCGTCCCCGCATGGACTGTCTGCTGCCTCGGATCGTTCTCGCGGCTTCGCTGTCGATTGCCTGCGGTGCCCTGCGCGCGCAGGCGGGCACCATGGACGGCTACCTCGGCGTGCCGGGCGAACGCGTCGACGAGGCCTTCGGCGGCGGCTTCTCGATGTACGTCGCCGCGTGGCCGCTGCTCGCAGAACACCCGGGCCCGCAGTTCCAGACCGGACTGTTCGGCACGTGGATGCACGCGCTGGCGCCCGACGGCGCGCCCGAGGGCAAGCGCTACTCGGACATCGAGGGCGGACTCGGCTGGTGGCGCGACACGCGGTTCCCGACCGCGACACCGAAGTTCATCATGGGCGGCGTCGCGCTGGACTTCAGCGCGTGGGCCAACGGCCCCGGCGCGGGCAAGGGTCGCGACTGGCAGAAGCCGCAGGGCAAGTACGGCGTCGCCCAGCTCAGCCCGTGGGTGCTGTGGCCGCCCGACGGGCTCAACCTGCGCCAGGGCACCTGCGGCGAGCTGTTCGGCTACGGCTACCTGCCGCTGCCGCTCACCGAGCCGAAGGCGAAAACGGCGGGCGCGGACGTGCCGACCGGCGATCAGTGCTGGACGCTGTTCCTGAGCACCGCGACGTTCCGGGGGCCGGTCGCGTTCTTCACGCCGTTCTTCTTCTCGTGCGTCACGGTGGAACGTCCCGAACTGCGCGGCCTGTTCCTCGACAGTCGGCCCGCGAACCCGAACCGCGCGCTGCAGATGGAGACGCAGTACGTGCCGGCGGCCGTCGCCGCCGATCGCGACGGAACGGCCTACGCGCGCATCGCTCCGACGCGGTTCCCTGTCACCGCCGACGGTGAGTCGATCCTCGTGCACCGCATCACCTCGTACAGGCGCGCGGCCCTGTGGGATCCGGTCGCGCGCTGGTTCGCCGGCGGGCCGGCCGCGAGCGGCCGCATCGACGAGGCGCACGCCGTCCTGCACCGCGTCACGGGCAAGGGCTGGTCGAGCTGGCGGATCCACACGCCTGACGTCGCCAAGGAGGCGCGCGTCGGCATCGACTGGCAGGCCTTCGCCACGCCGTTCGCGCCGGATCCGCACACGTTCGGCTACCGCTGGAACGCGGACGTGGTGGCGCTCGACCGGCGCGAGCAGGGTGGGCTCGCCACGCTGCCCGAGTACTTCGTGCGCGAGGGCGAGGGCAAGAACGCCCGCTGGCGGCCGCGCGCGGCCGACGCGGTGCCGGTGCGCGAGGCGCTCGCGCGGGTGCCGCTCGGCGAGCGCCCGGAGAAGCGCCCCGAACCCTACGTGACGCCGGCCGACGGCTGCTGGGTCGAGCCGGGGCCCGTCGCCGGGCCGTTCGAGGCCCGCCTCGGCGACGGCAGCACCGTGGTCTACCGCTGGTATCGCTTCGCCGACCAGCCGGCGCTGCGGAATGCGGACCTGACTGCCGCGGAACGCGAACGACTGCAGGCGCGCGTCGAGAAGCTGCACCGCAGCTGGACGGCCGACCGCGACTACCTGCCGGCACCGGCGCGCGGGCGCCTCGCCGAACTCGACCCCGCCCTGCTCGTGACGCCGCCCAGGGGCCTCGAGGTCGGTCACGTGCCGATCGTGACCTGGCAGGGGCTGCGCTGACGCGGCGCGGCGAGGTGAAGCGCCGCTACTTCGCGGCCTCCGCATAGAGCCGTTCCACCACGGGCCGCACGCGTTCGGTCCAGTAGCGGTAGCCGGGGGCGTCGAGGTGCAGCTGGTCGGCGACGAACCACTTCGGGTCGGGCTGTCCTTCCGCAGTCACCATGCCCGCGGCCGTGTCGACGAAGCGGAGGCTCGGATCCTGCGCGCAGCGCGCGGCGATGAGGACGTTGGCCTCCTGCACGATCGCGAGGTGCTGCGCGCGGCTCGGCGTCGGCGTCACGGCGATGTAGACGAGCGGCGCGTCGCAACCGAGTTCGCGCAGGCGCGCCACCAGGTCGTGAAAGCGCGCCGCGACCCAGGCGGCCGGCCGCGGTTTGTCGCCGGCAACGTCGTTGCTGCCCGCGAAGACGACGACGACGGACGGGTCGTGCCGTGCGACCAGGGCATCGAGCCAGTAGATGCAGTCGAACAGGCGGGAACCGCCGAAGCCGCGGTTCAGCACGGGCATCGGCGCCATGTCGCGCGCGAGGGTCTTCCAGAGCAGGATGCTGGAGCTGCCGACGAACACCACCGGCCGCGCTGCCTCTGCCGGCGCCGCGTCGAACGTCGCGATCGCCTCGCGCCAGCGCAGGGGATCCTCGCCGTCGGGGATCGGCGGCCGTGTGCGCGCGGCGATCGCGCCCCGCATGGCGCGGCCGAGGGAATCGCCGATGCGCAGGTAGCTCTCGCCGTTGCCGAACCAGTGGTGGCCGTGGGTGCGGTTGGGCGAGGCCTCGGCCGGCCGCAGGAAGCGCCGCGTCGCCACGAACCGCGTGTTGGCCACGACCGCCGGCGCCGCGCAGCCGAGCCGCTGCGCTGCGCGGAACGGTTCGCCGTCCCAGTTGCCGGTCTCGCCGACGACGAGCGGCAGCTCCGGGTCGCCGAATTCCCGGCGCAGATCGCCGATCAGGTGCGCGAGGTTCTGCGCGTAGTCGCGGGTCGCCGCCGCGTCGCAGGCGTCGTTCCAGCCCTGGAACCAGATCACGCCGTCGAGTCGGGCACGGTGCCCGGCGAGCCCTGGATGGTCGGTGGCCACGGCGGCGACCGCTTCGTGGTACTCGGCGAGCATGCGCGTGTAGCACGGGCCGACCTCGCCCCCGGCACTCGGCGGGCGGAAGTCCACCGCCAGGCTCTTGCCGCCCCACGCGGTCTTGACCAGCAGCACCGGCTCGGCGAAGTGATCGCCGAGCACGCGGCCGATGCCGAGTTCCGGGCCGAAGTGGTGTCGCCCTTCGTAGACCGCGAAACCGACCGACAGCGGCCCTGCCTTGCGGGGACCACGTTCCGGGCGGTAGGTCACGAACACGTCGTCGCGCACCGTCCACGCACCGCCCGCAGCGCGCAGCCCCGGCCATGCGGCGGCGTTCGCGGGCTCGCGCAGGAAGACAGCCAGCGTGCCGCGCCCGCCGTTGTAGTCGCGTTCGTCGTCGAGATCGACGACGCCCTGGCCCTCCATGTTGGACTGGCCCGCGAGCAGGAAGACGCGCAGCGTCGGTGCGGATTGCGCGGGGAGCGGTCGCCCGAGGGCAGCGACCAGCAGGAGCAGCGTGGTGGCGGTTCGCATGCGGGGATCCGAGGTGGCGGGCGCGGCGCACTGTAGGGTGAACGGGGCCGGCTCGGGAGCGAACTGATGTCTTGGATGGTGATGGGGCATGTCGCCCAGGGGCAACAGGCGACCACGCGGCCGTGCACCACTTTCGACATCAGTTCCGCGTGGGAGGTGACCCAGGGACCTCGGCAGCGACGGTCCTCGGCGCGGCGTCGCTCCGCTGCCCGTGGCCAAGGTCGCAGACGCCCTGTTCCCCCGCCCTCTGCGCTCACTTTCCCCTTGCTCCGTCGGCCGCCCGGCGCAGGCTGTCCGGCCGCCCCTCGATGAACTGGTTCCTGGAACTGCTGCGCGGCGAATCCGCCGCGCACTCCGTGCTCGCGCTCGCCATCGTGATCGCCAGCGGCCTCGCGCTGGGCCATCTGCGCGTCCGCGGCATCGGCCTCGGCGTCGCCGGCGTGCTGTTCACGGGCCTGCTGGCCGCGCACTGGGGACTGCACGTGCACGAGGGCACGCTCGAGTTCGTGCGCGAGTTCGGCCTGATCCTGTTCGTCTACACGATCGGCATGCAGGTCGGGCCGAGCTTCATGGCCTCCTTCCGCAAGGAGGGCCTGCGGCTCAACCTGCTCGCCGGCGCGGTCGTGCTCGGCGGCGTCGCCATGGCGGCGGCGATCTGGTACTTCGCGAAGCTGCCCGTCGCGGTCGCCGTCGGCCTGCTGTCGGGCGGGGTCACCAATACGCCCGGGCTCGGCGCCGCGCAGCAGGCGCTCAAGGAGGTCGTGCCCGGCGCGGCCGAGGCCGGCCAGTACGCGGGCATGGCCTACGCCGCCGCCTACCCGTTCGGCATCCTCGGCGTGATCGGCACGATGCTGCTGTTGCGCGGCCTGTTCGGCATCCGGCTCGCCGACGAGACCGCCGCCTACGAGAAGGCGCAGGCCGCCGGCGAGCCGCCGCAGAACTTCAACTTCCAGGTCGCGAACCCGAGCCTCGTGGGCCGCACGCTCACGGACCTCGCCGGCCTCGTGCGGGCCGAGTTCGTCGTGTCGCGCCTGATGCGCGGCGACAGCGTGACCGTGCCCGAGGGCGCCGAGCAGCTGCAGGCGGGCGACCTGCTGCACGTCGTCTGCACGCGGTCCGACGCCGAGAAGCTCGCGATCGTGCTCGGCAGCCACAGCGCGGTCGACGTGCGCAAGCAGTCCGGCGAGATCGTGGCGCGCAACGTCACGATCACGCGCCGCAGCGCGGCGGGCCACACGATCCGCGAACTCGACATCCTGGCCCGCCACGGCGCGGCGATCACGCGCGTGCAGCGCGCCGGCATCGAGCTCGTCGCGCACGCGAGCATGGTGCTGCACTTCGGCGACCGCGTGATGGTCGTCGGCGACGCGGACGCGGTGCGCAGCGTCGCGGCGGAACTCGGTGACTCGATGAAGGTGCTGCTCGAGCCCGACGTGCTGCCGATGTTCTTCGGCGTGATCCTCGGCGTGATCCTCGGCAGCTTGCCGATCGGCCTGCCGGGCGTCGCCGCGCCGCTGAAGATCGGCCTCGCCGGCGGCCCGCTGCTCGTCGCGCTCGTGCTGAGTTCGGTGCGCAAGGTCGGGCCGCTCGTGTTCTACCTGCCGCAGAGCGCCAACCTCGCGCTGCGCGAGGTCGGCATCGCGCTGTTCCTCGCCTGCGTGGGGCTGAAGGCCGGCGAGCGCTTCGTGCCGACGCTGACGTCGGGCGACGGGCTCGTCTGGATGGGGCTCGCGGCGCTGATCACCGTGCTGCCGCTGTTCGCGGTGGGCCTGTTCGCGCGGCTCGCGCTGAAGATGAACTACCTGCCGCTGTGCGGACTGCTGGCCGGCAGCATGACGGACCCGCCGGCGCTGTCGTTCGCCAACCAGACGACCGGGTCGGACGCGCCGTCGGTCACCTACGCGAGCGTCTACGCGCTGACGATGTTCCTGCGCATCCTGACGGCGCAGCTGTTCGTGCTGCTGCTGGCGTAGGCGCCGGCGAGCGCGACCTCGCCGGACGGCTCCGCCCGTGACCGCTTCGCTGCTGGCCCGGCAGCTTCGCGAACGGGCAGCCCGCCAACCGGCCACCCGGGTGCCTCGCACAGCGGCCCTTGGACCTGCCGCGCTTCGCCGCTGGAATGGGGTCCGAAGGGCGGTGCTCGCCTTCGTTCCCCGCAACCCTCGGACCCTCGGCCTTCGCTGCCTTGGTTGGGCCCGGGCGGCGCGGGGCCGAGGACGGCCGTTCCTCCCACCTAGAGCCATGTCAGGACCCTTTCAGCACGCGTTGGTGATCACCGGCGGCGCGAGCGGCATCGGCGGAGCCTGCGTCCGCGAGGCGCTCGACAGAGGCTGGCTCGTGGCCTCGTGCGACGTGCTGCCGATGGACCGGGTCCCCGCGAGGCTCCTGCACGACCACGCGATCCACGTCCAGGCCGATGTCCGCGACGCCCAATCCGTGCGGACGTTCCGCGACCACGCCATCCAGTCCTTCCGCGACCACAACCTGGGCAGCGTGCCGACGCTGGGCGTCGTCGCCTGCGCCGGGATCAGCCGGCGCGGCGATCCCGAGCAGGTCCGGCTGATGAAGGACGTCAACGAGGGCGGCACGCTGAACCTGCTGTGGGCGTTCGCCAACGACCTCGGCGAGAGGGGCCTCTTCGCGGGCCTCAGTTCCATCGTCGCCGCGGAGGGGATCGCGGTGAAGGGCGACGAGGAATACAAGGCGACCAAGGCGGAGGCGACGCGCATCGCCGTCGAGGAGGCTCGCGAGACGTTCGGCGTGCGCGGGTTCGCAGTCGCACCGGGCGCCATCGACACGCCCATGACGCGCAACGAGTCGATCTTCGCGATGCTGCTGCTCGGCGCCGCGCGGGTCTTCGGCAGCGCCGGCCATCGACTGCACAAAGAGGTCGCGCGGCTGGCGGGAGTCGCCCCCGGCTCGCCCCCGGCCACCGTGCTCGAAGGGCTGCTGGGGCCGGACCTCGCCGGCGCGGCGGACTTCAAGAACCTGCGCAAGCGTCTGAAGGCGGACCCGGGCCTCGAGCAGATCGGCAAGTCCTACCTGCTCTACGCCAATCCGCGGGGCGAAGACGGCAAGGTCCGTCCGCGCGCCGAACTGATCGCCCGCGCCGCCGACGTGCTGGCGCACCTCGACGTCGTCATCGGCCCCGAGCCGGTGGCCCGGGCGATGCTCGACCAGCTCGCCAGCGGCGCGGTGCCGCCCGGCGGCCTGCTGAAGGTCTACAGCCGCAGCGGCGAGGATCGGATCAAGGAACTGCTCGGGTCGCTGGCCGGGTGACCGGGCGGGTCGGCCTCGTGTCCGGAGTGTTCACCCGCTGACGCAGGCCACCGGCAACGCGACCAGACACGCGACACCGCTGCCAGGTCCCGATCGGGAGTTGACCGAAGGAGCGCGAGCCAACCGGTTGCTGCACGTGGTAGAACACGCGTCTGCAGGCGGGCTCGGCAACCACCGACCCTGCCTCGCACCGCTCGCCGTGACCCGGTCCATCCCATCCTTGGTGCATCCGCGCATGCTGCTCTGGGCACGGGAGTCGCTCGGCCTGAGTGTCGCCGCCTCAGCCGAGAGAATGGGCATCTCCGTCGCCAGACTCTCTGGATGGGAACGGGATCCACCAACCGAGCGTCCGACCCTGGCTCAACTGCGCAGGCTGGCCGACCTGTACGGGCGCCCGCTTGCCGCGTTCTACCTGCCGGCTCCGCCCCAGGATCCTCTGCTCGTCCGTGATTTCCGGCGGCTGTCGGGGTCGCCACGACTGCCGTCCGTCGAACTGACGATGGAACTGCGGCGTGCCGCGGCGCGCCGCGACATCGCGATCGAACTTGCCGAGGAGCTTGCCGAGGTCCTGCCGGCGTTCGACGTGGGCGTGAGCAGGCCCTCGTCGGCAGAGGCTGCCGCCCGCCAGGCGCGAAACCGCCTCGGCGTGGACGCGCCAGGTCAGCGCGGCCCGCGGGATGCGTACGCAGCGCTGCGGAACTGGCGGCGCTTCGTCGAAGCCCGGGGGGCCCTGGTCTTTCAACTCAGCGGTGTGCCGGTCACCGAAACGCGCGGCTTCTCGTCGTTCCACGAGCCGCTGCCGATCATCGCGATCAACAGCGCCGACGCACCGGTGGCCCGCATCTTCACTCTGGCCCACGAACTGGGGCACCTCGTGCGCCGCAAGGGGGCCGTTTGTGACCTCACCGAGCCGTCCGCCGAGGAATCCTGGTGCAATCTGTTCGCGGGGGAGTTGCTGGTCCCCGCTGCGGCTCTCGAGACCATCGTGCGGCCACTCCACTACCGCACCGAGTGGCCGGACCACGAACTGAAACGGATCTCCCGCCGCTTCTGGGTCAGCACCGAAGTCGTGCTGCGTCGTCTCGTGGCGATCGGCTGCGCCGCGCCCGGCTTCTACGAGCGCTGGCGATCGAGACGGGCTGCGACGACCATGGCGCCCGCAGGCGGGCCGGTGCCGGTTCCCAATCGCGTCCTGTCGACGGCCGGGTCGACCTTCGTCGGCCTCGTGTTGTCGGCCTTCCATGCGGACCGGATCAGCGCCAGCACGCTCGCCGGCTACCTGGGTGTCAAGTTGAAGCACCTCGGAGCGCTCGAACGGTTGGTCATCGCGGAGGCCGGCTGATTGGATGCCACCGTCTTCTGCTTCGACACCAGCGCACTGATCCACGCGGCGGCGCGCGCCTACCCGATCGAGGTGTTCCCGTCCTTCTGGGATCGTTTCGCCGCGCTGATCGACGACGCACGTGTGATCGCGGTCGACGAGGTGTTGCGGGAGATCGCCCGGAAGGACGACGAACTGCATGCCTGGTGCAGGTTGCACCGGAACCTCTTCACGCCGATCACGGAGGAGATCCAGGTGGCCGCAGCGGAGGTCATCGCCGCGGTTCCGTCCCTGGTCGATCTGAACAAGGGGCGGGGCCAGGCCGACCCGTTCGTCGTCGCGCTGGCGCGCGTCCGTGCTGCCACCGTCGTGACCCAGGAACCGTCGAAGCCGACGTCCCCCAGGATCCCCGATGCCTGCAGGCAGTTCGGTGTGCCCTGCATCAGCTTGCTCGACTTCATCCGGCGCCTGCGGTGGAAGTTCTGATCCTCGCGAAGCGGCGCCGGTTCCTCACCGGTCGTGTCGTTCCTCGCGCTGCTGCGCCGCTGGTCCGCGGTCTGTTGCCGAATAGACTCGGCACACCCGCGCCGCCCGGCGCGCGCCACCGACGAAGCCCATGGACCACCGCAAGCACCCGAAGTCGCCGCCCGAGCAACCCGCGACAACCGTGAATCCGAAGAACCTCGCCGCATCCGTCGCGACCGCGGTCCTCGGCGTCGACACGCTGTTCGGCGGCGACGTCGCCAACCCTTCCGGCACAGGGCGCTTCATCGCCGACTCGTGGTTCTCGGACGAGCCGCTGCCGCTCGCCTACACGCACCCGGCGGCCGCACGGCTGCGCGAGAGCGGCGGCGTCACGGCCAAGCAGCCCGACCGCGCGGCGATCGACGCCTACCTCGCCGCGGTCGGCGTGCGCGCGGCGATCGACGCGACGGCGGGCCTCGCCAAGGACCTCGGCGGCGCGCGCGGCGGCTACCTCGCGGGCCTCGCGGACTCCTGCCACGTGATGTGGGACCTCGCGATGGAACTGCTCGGCAAGGGTCCGGCCGTGCCCTACGAACGCTGCGTGCTCGCGGCGGCCGGCGCGCCGCCGTCGCCGTCCGATCCGGCGCACAAGCGCGAGCGCGTGCAGGAGCTGCTGGCGAAGGCGGGCCATCCGTCGGCCGACGGCGAGTCCCTGCTCGCGGCGGTCGACGCGTGGCGCCGGCAGCGGCTCGTGCCGATGGCCGCGGTGAAGGCGCTCGGGGCGGCGTTCATCGCCGAGTTCGACGCGCTGTGCGTGCACCACCTGCTGCCGCACCTGCCGGCCGAGCTGCGGCGCGTGCCGCGCGCGAACATCGCCTTCCTGCCGATCCAGGACGCGTGGTTCTCGGGCTCGATGAACTACCTCGGCCGCGCGCGGCGTCCCGGCGGCGAGCCCGAGTACGAAGCGAGCTACGAGATCAACGCGTCGCTGCAGATCTCGGTGCCGGAGTTCATGCAGCTCGTGAGCCACGAGGTCGTGCCCGGCCACGTGACGACGTTCGCGTTCCTGCAGAACCTGTGGTGGCGCAAGCTGGTCGGCTTCGAGGCCTCGGTGCCGACGATGAACACGCGCGCGGCGGCGCTCTACGAGGGCATCGCCAACAACGCGATCCTGATCGCGCACGGCGTCGCCGAGGTCGACGCGCTGCCGGACCCGGACCTGCAGATCGGCGTGCTGCTGGCGCTGCTGCAGGACGATGCGAAGAACCAGGCGTCGTGGGCGACGTGGGCCGAACGGCGCGAGCGCGCCGAGGTCGCGGGGATCCTGCGGCGCGAGTTCCTGGTGTCGGCGGAGCGCGCCGACAAACTGTCGGGCGCGTGGGGCCGGCACCCGCTGCTCGGCCGGATGTACCTGCCGTGCTACCGCGCGGGCACCGAGAAGGTGGCGGAGCTGCGGCGGCGGCACGAGCCGGGGCGCGTGCTGCCGGTGTTGTACGGGGCGGCGGGGCTCGTCGACGTGGTGACGATCGACGCGGTGCTGGCGGCGCGCTGAAGCCCGGACGGCCGTGCCGCCGCACCTGGCCCTCGCCTACACTGCCGGCGGAATCCGCGCCCGCCATGCCGCGCCTGTCGCCCGCTCCCCCGCGCCTGCCGTTCACCGCGTTCGCCGCGCTCGCCGCGTTCGCCGCGCTCACCGCCGTCTGCCCCGCGCAGTTCGTGAACCGCGCCGTCTGGCTCGGCGACGACACCGAGTCCGTGCGCCGCGACTTCCGCCAGGGCACCGAGTACTTCCTCGACCGCTTCGCCTACGTCGTGGCGCCGCCGTGGTGGGACCCGCGGCTCGAGCGCTTCGCCGACCGCTTCGACTACCGGTTCGGCTCGACGAGCACGACGCAGTTCACGATCGAGGGCGCGCTCGACCTCGGGCGCGAACTCGGCGACGGCTTCGGCTTCCGCTACCACTTCCTGCAGGGCGAGCACCGCGACGCGCGCTTCCTGCGCCACGCGATCGACCTCGAGTACGCGCTCGCCGCCGAGACCGCCGTGTTCGCGCAGATCGAACCGTTCGCCGACAAGAGCCAGATCGACGTGTCGCTCGGCGCGTGGTTCCTGCGCCGCGGCGACTCGGCGCTGCGCGTGATGCTGACCGCCGTCGACTGGTCGAACGACAAGAGCCGCACCGCCGACTACGGCCAGGATCCCTACGGCGTGCAGCTCGCCGGCGCGTTCGGCGATCCCGGCGCGCTGCGGATCGCCTTCGACCTCGCGGGCCAGCTGCCGTTCTCGGTGCGCCGGCGCGGCGACGGCGGACGCTTCGCCATGCAGCGCTGGATCGGCTCGGTGCAGGCGCAGTGGTGCGTCGACCGGGACGACCGCGTGCTGGCGGCGGTCGAGTCGGAGTGGACCGACAAGGAACTGCGCGCCGGGCCCGGCGGCGCCGACGAGGACTTCGACCGCACGTTCCACCAGGTGCTTCTCGAGTGGTGGCGCGACGGCGGGAGCCCGTGGTCGGCGGGTCTGCTGCACACCTTCCACGACGAGGACGGTGTGCGGCCCGCGGACCCGGCTCAAGACCTGCGCACGCGGCGGCGCGAGTGGTTCGCGATCGGCCGCCTGCACGTGCCGGCGCGCGGGAAGCTGTCGTTCGAGCCGCAGGTCTTCGCGGGCTGGGTGCAGGACCGCTACCGCGACGGCAGCGAGGACCGGGACCGCGAACGCTTCGAGGGCAAGGTCGCGTGGAACGCGCGCTGGGACTTCTCGCCGCGCGCGTGGCTCGTGCTGGTCGTCACGACGCAACTCGACGAGCTGGCGTTCGGCGGCGGCGGGGCGCAGTTCGTGGCGCGGTTCTGAAGCCGCTCTGTGGCGCGTCGCCTGCCAGCGGCCCGGATCGACCGCCGCTCACGGCAACATCGACAGCAGCGTGTTCGCCGGCACGACGCACGGCTCCGTCCGCGCGAACGGATCGGCGGCCACGAACGGCAGCGTGTGGACGGTCTGGAACGCGTGTTTCGCCTTTGTCTGCGCCTGGAACCAGCCGAGCGCGGGGGAGAGGCTCGTCTCATCGTGCTTGCACTCGACCAGGAACCACGGCTGCCCGTCGCGCACGACGCAGAAGTCGACCTCGCGGCCGGTCTTGTCGCGCAGGTAGCGCAGCTCGAACCGGCCGAAGCCGAGGTCCTGCCACGTCTCGACGGCCTTGCGCAGGTGGCAGGCCAGGAAGGTCTCGGCGCGCGCGCCCACGTCCGCCAGCCCCGACCAGTCGGTGAGGTACCACTTCGGTTCCTTGCGCAGCGACTTGGCGACGTTGCGGAACCAGGGCCGGACGAGGAACCCGTGGTGCAGGTGGGTCAGCAGTCCCACCCAGCGGCGCGCGGTGTCGACGGTGACGTTCACCGTGTTCGCCAGGTCGCTGTAGGAGAGGCTCCTGCCGGAGCGCTCGCGCAGCAGCGACTCGAGGACCTCGAGCTGACCGATCTCCTGGACGCGCGAGAGATCGCGCACGTCCTCGCGCACCAGCTGCTGGCGCCGCAGTTCCCGCCAACGGGTGCCGAACCGTGCATCGCGCAGGAAGGGCTCGGGGAAGCCGCCTCGCTCCCAGAGCTGCCGGAAGCGCGGCTCGGGCAGTTCCTGCGGCGGGTGCAGCGGCGACGCCGGCGGAGCCTGGCGCAGCAGTTCCCCGACCGAGAACGGGTTCATCCGGTAGAGGAAGTAGCGGCCCATCAGGCTGTCGCCCCCGCGGCGGAAGACGTCGAGTCGGGCGCTGCCGGTGACGGCGATGCGGGCGGCCGAGCCGAAGCCGTCGAAGAAGCCCTTCAGGAACCGCTTCCACTTGCCGTGCTTGTGCAGTTCGTCGAGGACCACGAGCGGCCGCTCGGCCCGCAGTTGCTCCAGTCCGAGCGCTGCAGCCACCGCCTTCGGGCCGCGCAGGATCAGCTTCCGGTCGTCCTGGTCGTCCCAGTTCAGGTAGCGCGCTTGCTGGTCGAGCGACTTGCAGACGGTCGTCTTTTTGACCTGTCGGGGGCCGGCGAGCAACACCATCTGGCGGTAGTCGGTGAAGTGCTGGCGGAGGACCGCCGTGTAGAGGCGTGGCTCGGTGGCTTCGCGGACCATTTTCGACGGTATCGTAAAACGGTCCGGACCAATTTACGACGTCGTCGAAAACGGTCCTGGCTCGGGGGCCGCTGGCGGAGCCTGCCGGACCCGGTGCCGGGGGCCGCCGGACCCCCTCACGTCGCGTCCGCCGCCACCTTCAGCACCAACGCACCCTGCACCGGCCCGTGCGCCAGTTCGCGCAGCGCGCGATTCGCCTCGCGCAGCGGCAGGCACGTCACGCGCGGCCGCAGCCCGATCGCCGCGGCGAGTTCGAGGCAGGCGCGCACGTCGGCCCGCGTCACGTTGGCCACCGTCTTGACCTCCTTCTCGAGCCACAGGTGGCGCGGATAGTCCAGGCGCAGCAGTTCGTCGCGGTCGCGGTCCTCCTTGCGGATCGCGTTGATCACGAGCCGACCACCCGGGCGCAGGTTGCCGAGCGCCTCGACCACGGGCCGCCACGCCGGCGTCGTGTCGACGATCGCCGCGAGCGGGAACGGCGACCGTTCGCCGGTGTCGCCCGTCCAGTGCGCGCCGAGCGAACGCGCGAACTCGCGCTGGCCGGGATCGCGCGCGAACACCGCGATCTCGCTGTGCGGGTAGCGGTGCTTCGCCATCGCCAGCACGAGATGGCCCGAGGCGCCGAAGCCGGTGAGTCCGAGCGGGTCGCCGTCGCGCAGCCGGCACAGGTCGAGCGCGCGGTGGCCGACCGCGCCCGCGCAGAGCAACGGCGCGGCCTCGCAGTCGCCGAGTCCGGGCGGCAGCGGGCACGCGGTCGCTTCGGGCACGGTCATGAACTCCGCGTAGCCGCCGTTCCGGTCGCGGCCGGTGGCGACGAACTGCGGGCTCAGGTTCTCGTCCACTTCGCCGGTCGATTGCCAGAGCCAACCCACGCCGCCGCCCTCGCCGGGGCGCAGCCGCGTGGCCCCGGGCCCGGCCGCGACCACGCGGCCGACCACCTGGTGGCCGAGCACGATCGGCAGGCGGGGGGGCGGCAGCCGGCCCTCGACCTCGTCGAGCTCCGTGTGGCAGACGCCGCACGCGAGCACGGCCAGCAGCACCTCGCCGGGGCCGGGCACCGGGTCGGGCAGTTCGGTCCACAGCAGGGGATCGCCGGGTTCGCGCAGGGACCGGATTCCGGCGAGGCACATCGCTCGCATCGCACACCTCGCGGGCGGCGATTCTACGCGCGGCCGTCAGGCCTCGCCGCCGCCGGCTTCGCCGCCTGCCTTGTCGCCGCGCGGCCGCTTGCGCCGCGCGGCTTCGCGCAGCGCGAGGCGCGCGCGCACGGCCACCGACGGTTCGCGGTAGAGCCGTTCGACCACGCTCTGCGGCGCGCCGAGCGTCTGCACGAGCAGGTCCGCGAGCACCGAGGCCGGCGTGTCGTCGGGCAGCGGCAGCGGCTGGTTCAGCCGCGCCGCGGTCGCCCCGCGCAGTTCGTTCGCCAGTTGCGCCGCTTCGGCGTCGGCCGCCGCGATCTCGGCGAACGGCGCCACCTGGACCTTGCGGTAGAGGCGGTCGCTCGGCACCTCGGCGAGGTGCACGCGGCAGAGGCCGAGAACCCAGATGTGGAAGCGCCCGTCGGGCAGCTTCTCGTGGCGCAGGATCTCGCCCAAGCCGGCGACCGGCAGCACCGCCGGCGCGTGCTCCGGGCTCTCCTTCTCGCCGCGCAGCACCGTGCCGATCACGAGCCGGCCCGGGCCGTCGAGCAGGTCCGCGACCATCTGCCGGTAGCGCGGCTCGAAGATGTGCAGCGGCAGCACCTGGTGCGGGAACAGGAACAGTCCCGGCAGCGGGAACAGCGGCACAGGGGATCGCGGCAGGTTCACGGGCGTCTGTGGGCCAGCGTAGCGCGGCGCACAAGGTGGCGCTCGGGGGGCGGCCGGGCCCCGGTGCCTGGCTACGGTTCGGTGAGTCCGGCCCGCCGCAAGCGGTCGGCGACCGCCTCCCAGGCAGCGCCCGCCGGCAGTCGCTCCACGTAGGCCGAAGTGCAGCCCGCGTCGTCGAGCGCGTGCAGCGCCGCGTAGAGCTCGCGCGCGCAGCCGGCCGGATCGCGCGGCAGCCGGCGCACGCAGCTGCCGACCGCACCGCGCACGTCGAACGCGAGCAGGCCCGTGCGCACGCCGGCTGCGAGGTCGTCGCGCAGCGACTGGCGGACCGCGGCGCGCTCGGCCGGCCCGAACGCTCGCAGCCGCGCGCGCGGCGCGTAGTGCCGTTCCCCCTGGCCCGGCGACGGGCGCGGCGCGTCGCCGGGCCGCGCGTCGGCGACGCGCAGCGGGGCGCCGATCGCGGACTCGAGCGCATCGCGGCCCACGCCGCCGAGGCGCAGCAGTTGCGGTTCCGGCCGCGACAGGTCGAGCACCGTCGACTCGATGCCGACCTGCGTGGGGCCGCCGTCGAGCACGAGGTCGACGCGGTCGCCGATCTGCTGCACGACGTGCGCGGCCGTGGTCGGCGACACGCGCGTGTAGGCGTTCGCGCTCGGCGCGGCGACCGGCACGCCGGCCGCGGCGATCAGCGCCTGCGCCACCGGGTGCGCCGGCACGCGCACGCCGACGGTGTCGAGACCCGCCGTGACCTCGTCGGGGATCGCCGGCACGCGCGGCAGCACGAGCGTCAGCGGGCCGGGCCAGAACCTCGCCGCGAGTTCGCGCGCGAGCGGCGGCAGCTCGCGCGCCACGCGATCGAGCCAGTCCGCCGCCGCGAGGTGCACGATCAGCGGGTTGAACGACGGCCGCCCCTTCGCCGTGTAGATGCGCAGCACCGCCTCGGCGTCGAGCGCGTTGGCGCCGAGGCCGTAGACGGTCTCGGTCGGGAAGGCGACGAGCCGGCCCTGCCGCAGCAGGTCGGCGCCGGCGGCGATCGCCGCGGCGAACGCTTCGGGCTGCGCCGGATCGGCGGGCAGCACGCGCGGCTTCGATCTCTGGGACATCGGGGGGGCGAAGACTGTAGCGGCTCAGGCCCGCCGTGCCCGCAGCCGCCGCCACCGCCGCAGCCGGCCGGGGACCTGCGCGCGAGCGCCGCCGTCGGGCAGACGGCCGCGCACGCGGGACCCGACTTCGCGAGCGCCTTGCCCAGCGGCTCGCCGAACGGCACCGCGACCTGCATGTCGAAGCCGCGGCCCTGGAAGTTGATGCCGAGCGCCTCGCCGGCGCGCGCGGCGGCCTGCAGGCAGAGGCCGCAGCGGATGCACTTGCCGGGCTCGAACAGGATCTCGGGGTGCGACAGGTCGCGGATCAGCTCGGGCCGCCCGGCCGGGATCAACGACACGTCGACGCCGTAGGCCTCGCAGGCCTGCCGCAGCACGCAGGTCGGCGCGGCGCGGCAGTCGCAGTGCAGGCAGCGCTGGGCCTCGGCGCGCGCCTCCGCGGGCGACAAGCCGGCGGCGGCGTCGGCGAGCGGAACCTGCGGGCCGGCCGGAGCGTCGCCCTGCAGCGTGCGCAGTTCCTCGGGCGTCATCTTGCCCAGGCGCACGGCCCAGGGGCGGTAGGGCGGCAGCGGTGCGGGAGCGGGCCCGTCTGCGGCCGGCGCTGCGTCGCGGTGCGCGGCGACGAAGCGCAGCAGCCGGTCGATCGCGACGCCCTCGTCGATGCGGCCGCGGCGGCAGGCCTTCTGCGCGCGGCGCACGGCGTCGGGCGCGAGGTGGTCGAGGTCGAAGCCCGCCGCGGTCGCGGCGGCGGCCGCACCGCGCAGGTCGCCGTCGCCGACCATCCGGATGATGCGCGGCAGGTCGGCGTGGCGGTCGTCGGCGAGCTGGCACGGCGCGACGCAGTCGCCGGCGTGGTCGGTCAGCAGCAGCAGCAGCGAGTTGCGCCGGGCGGCCCGCACCGCTTCGGCCTCGCACTCGACCTGCATGCCCTCGCGCACGGTGGTGGCGCAGGAGGGCGTGAATCCCTTGCCGCCGTCGATGCGCACGACGCAGACCATGCACGAGGTCGCGCAGTCGAAGCCGGGCCGGTGGCACAGCGAGGGCACGTAGAGGCCGAGCGAACGCGCCGCCTCGAGCACCGTGGTGCCTTCGGGCACGGTGACCGGCTGGCCGTCGATGCGCAAGGTGATCATGCCTTGCGCACCTCGATCGCGTGCACGGGGCAGACGGTGACGCAGACGCCGCAGCGGTTGCAGCGGACCGGGTCGATCGTGTGCCGTTCGTAGGGCGTCACCGGGATCGCCTCGCTGGCGCAGTGCTGCGCGCAGACGGTGCAGCCGATGCACGACTCGGTGACGGTGTAGACGATCAGCGCAGCACAGCGGCCGGCCGGGCACTCGCCGCGCAGGTGCGCCTCGTACTCGGCGCGGAACCAGCGCAGCGTCGACAGCACCGGGTTGGGGGCCGACTTGCCGAGACCGCAGAGGCTCGTGGCCTGGATCTGCGGCGCCAGGTCCTCGATCAGCTTCAAGTCGCTCGCGCGGCCCTGGCCGGTGCGAACGCGGTCGAGGATCTCGAGCAGGCGTTTGGTGCCGATGCGGCACGGCGCGCAGCGGCCGCACGACTGGTTCTGCGTGAACTGCAGGAAGTAGCGCGCGACGTCGACCATGCAGTCGGTGTCGTCGAGCACGACGAAGCCGCCGGAGCCCATCATCGCGCCGACCGCGAGCAGCGACTCGTAGTCGACCGGCGTGTCGGCGAGTTCGGCGGGCACGCAGCCGCCCGACGGGCCGCCGATCTGCACGGCCTTGAGCTTGCGGCCCGGTGCGACGCCGCCGCCGAGTTCCTCGACGATGGTGCGGATCGTCGTGCCCATCGGCACCTCGACGAGCCCGCCGCGCTGCACCTTGCCGGCGAGCGCGAAGACCTTGGTGCCCTTCGAACGTCCGGTGCCGAACGCGGCGAACGCCTCGGGGCCGTGGCGCACGATCCACGGCACCATCGCCAGCGTCTCGACGTTGTTGACCAGCGTCGGCAGGCCGGACAGGCCCTGCTCGGCCGGGTACGGCGGCCGCAGCCGCGGCATGCCGCGTTCGCCCTCGAGCGAGGCGATCAGCGCGGTCTCCTCGCCGCAGACGAACGCGCCGGCGCCGCGCGCCACGGTCGGCACGAGTTCGAAGTCGCCGTGGCGCAGCAGCCCGCGCTCGCGGCAGATCAGCAGCGCCGCGCCCACGCGCTGCACGGCGTGCGGGTACTCGGCGCGGATGTAGAAGATCGCCTGCCGCGCGCCGGTGGCGTAGGCGGCGATCGCGAGGCCCTCGATGACGCGGAACGGCAGCGACTCGAGCACCATGCGGTCCATGAACGCGCCCGGGTCGCCTTCGTCGCCGTTGCAGATCACGACCTTCTGCGCGCCCGAGGCATTGCGCACGAGGCGCCACTTGCGGCCGGTGGGGTAGCCGCCGCCGCCGCGGCCGCGCAGGC
>Ga0194127_10002647_pt1 | contig 23922 bp, 21 predicted proteins | sample TA2KigC100mmetaG_FD_148624 | JGI IMG/M metagenome (GOLD analysis project Ga0194127, IMG submission 148624) | Freshwater microbial communities from Lake Tanganyika, Tanzania - TA2015036 Kigoma Deep Cast 100m | ecosystem: Environmental > Aquatic > Freshwater > Lake | place: Tanzania: Lake...
CACGGTCGACGAGAGCGGTGCGCCGCTCGCCGGCGTGCCGATCCGCCACCGCGTCGTGCGGCAGAAGACCTGGGAGTTCGACGGTTTCGGCGGCATCACCGCGGGGCGCCTGCGCGACCTCGGCAACACCGGGGCCGACGGGCGCGCCACGGTGACCGTGCCGCACGCGACCGACCCGCTGCAGGCGGGGAGCCAGGGCGAACTGCTGCTGTTCGCGTGCGCGCCGGGCCGCCCCATGGTCGCCGGCGGCTGGACCGGCGGTCGGTTCTACGAAGACGACAGTCACGCCGCCGCGTCGGGCCGTCCGTGGCTGCAGTTCACCTGCGCCAGCGCCGAACCGCTGCGCGGCAACTGCGGCCCTGTGCCCGCCGGAACCGTGGCCCACCTCGTGGCTGTCTGCGTGCTGATGGCCGACCGCGGCGGCTTCACGCACGACCCGCGCATCTTCCTGGCGATGGTGGCGGCTGACGGCTCGTTCTCCTTCCCCGAGGTGCCAGCGATCCTGCACTCGAGTCGGCTCACGCTGGTGCCTCCGCCCGGCAGCACGCGCACCTTCCCGCTGTTCCCCGCGCTCGCGGAGCGGCAGCTGCCGGCCGAGGTCGCGCCGGGCGCGCCCGGTCGCGGCGACGTGCTGCACGATGCGGCCGACCTGCGCCTGCTGGTCGTCGAGCCCGATGGTGGCCCCGCGCGCGGCGGCATGGTCTACCTGGCGCGAGTCGACATGCAGGAGGTGCTGGTGCGCGATTCGGTCGTGTGCCTGCCGGTCGATCCGGCGGGCCGGTGCGGAACACGGGCGGTGCCCGGCCGGTGGGCGCTGCTCGCGGTGTCGCCGGCGGGCTACGGAGCAGCGAGCCTCGACCTGACGCCGGGCCTGCGCGAAGCGCGGATCGCGCTCGAACCCCTGCAGCGCATGCGGGTGCTGCTGCGCGGCCACGACGGCAAGCCGGTCGCCGGCGCGGCGCTGCAATCGCGCGGCCACAGCAGGAGAGGCGCCGCCGATCCGGTCGAGACCATGCTGCAGCGCTTCGGCAACGCCGTGCACAAGCGCTGGGGGGGCCTGTGCACCGACGCCGAGGGCATCGTGTCGATCCCGTTCGTGCCGGCGAATGGCGTGACGTATCGCCTCGGCCTCACCTGGCCGGAGGGCACGACGGAGGAGTTCGTGCTCGAGGCGACCGGACAGCCATTGGAACTCCGGCCCAGGTAGCTCGGGCACGCACTCCTGCGCAGAAGTGCGGGCCTTGCGCCGCCCGCCGCGCGAGGTATCCCCATGCGGAATGTCCGACACGATCCGTTCGCACGAAGGGATCTGCGAGGTCGAGTACGTGCGCGGCGGCGCCGCGGATCCTGCCACGCCGCCCGACCTGCTGCTCGAGGTCTCGCACGGCGCCACCCGCGAGCGGCACTTCGCGGCGCTGCGCGCGGCGCTGCGCGGCGAGTATCCCGCCGACCTGCGCGACTTCTTCTTCGTCAACACCGACGTCGGCGCGCCCGAACTCGCCCGCGCCGTCGCCGAGCGCGTGGTGCGGACCCAGCCGAGGCGCAAGGCGATCGTCGTGCGCTGCCTCCTGCCGCGGACCTTCGTCGACTGCAACCGCCGCATCGACGCGGCGACGGTGCCGGCAGGCACGCCGGCCGGCGCAATGACGCCGGGCCTGCCGCCGTGGGTGCGCGACGAGCAGGACCGGCAGTTGCTGCTGCGGCGCTACGCCGTCTACCGCGAGACCGTCACTGCCGCGTTCGCCGCCGTCTGCGGCCACGGCGGCCTCGGCCTGCTCGTGCACAGCTTCGCGCCGCGCAGCGTCGACGTGCCGGTCGACGAGAACATCGTGGCCAACCTGCACGCCGCCTACGCCGCGGACCGGATCGGCACCTGGCCGTTGCGCGCCGCGGTGGATCTCATCACGCACGATCCCGACGGCCGCGAGATGGCGGCGGCCGGGCTCGCGCAACGCGCCCATGCCGAGTTCACGGCCGCCGGCTTCGACGTCGACACCAACGGCGCCTACTCGCTGCACCCGGTGACGCTCGCGCACCAGTTCGCGACCGACTACCCGGATCGCACGCTGTGCCTCGAGGTGCGCCGCGACTTGCTGGTGGCCGAGTTCACGCCGTTCCGGGAGATGCTCGCGGATCCGCAGCGGGTCGAGCGCGCCGCGGTGCCGCTCGCCGCCGCGGTGCTGTCCAGCCTGCCGTGACCGCGGGCTGCCGCGCCCGGAATCGGGCCCGCCGCTGGCGCCGTCCCCCCGCGGTGTCGTGAAATGCGCGCGTGCACGAGCCGAACCAGAAGCCCGGTCCCGCGCGGCGCCGGGAACGCCGCCGGGTGCTGACGCCGATCGGCGCTTCGCCAGGGACGCTGCAGGCTCCTCCGGCTTCGGCGCCCGGTGCGCTGACGGCGATCTGCTACGGCCCGAGCCACTTCGAGCCCGCCCGGCGGGTGTCGGTCGCGGAACTCGCGGAACTGCGCCACCGCGCGCCGGTGGTGTGGATCGACGTCACCGGCTTCGGCGACGTGGCGACGCTGCGCGCCGTCGGCGACGGCTTCGGCCTGCATCGCCTGTCGCTCGAGGACGTGCTGAACCTGCAGCAGCGCGCGAAGGTCGAGGACTTCGGCGACCACCTGTTCCTCGTGCTGCGCATGGTCGATCCGACCGACGCCGACGAGACCGAGCAGCTGGGCCTGTTCGTCGGCCCCGGCTTCGTGCTGACCTTCCAGGAGCGGCCCGGCGACTGCTTCGGGCTCGTGCGCCAGCGGCTGCAGGACCCGGGCGGCCGGCTGCGGCGGCACGGCAGCGACTACCTGGCCTACGCGCTGCTCGACGCGGTGGTCGACGCCTACTTCCCGGTCGTCGAGGATCTCGACGAACGGCTCGAGCGCGTCGAGCAGGGCGTGCTCGGCGGCCAGCTCGGCGCCGCCGCGGTGCCCGAACTGCACGCCCTGCGGCGGCGCCTGCTCGTGCTGCGGCGGGCGATCTGGCCGCTGCGCGAGGCGACCAGCAGCCTCGCGCGCGGCGAGGCGAAGCACTTCTCGGCGCAGGTGCACCCCTACCTGCGCGACGTGCACGACCACGTCGTGCAGCTGCTCGACCTGCTGGAGAGCTGCCGCGAACTGGCCAGCAGCCTGATGGACCTGCACCTGTCGACGCTGAACCACCGGCTCAACGAGGTGATGAAGCTGCTGACGATCATCAGCACGATCTTCATCCCGCTGACGTTCCTGGTCGGTATCTACGGCATGAACTTCGACTCCATGCCCGAGCTCCGCCAGTGGTGGGGCTACCCCGCGTGCCTCTTGCTGATCGTGGTGGTCGCCGCCGGCATGTTGCGCTGGTCTCGCCGGCGGCATTGGCTCTAGGGCTACGGTCGCCTCGGTTCGCGGGCCCATTCGCGCCGGTTCCTGGGCGGATTGGATTCGCGCGCCGGCCCCGGCATGATCGGCCGCCCGCCGTGAACCCCCTGATCCGCGTCATTCCCGCCTTCCTCGTGCGGTTCTTCGCCAAGCCGTACGTGGCCGGCGACTCGCTGCAGAAGGCCATGGACGTCGTGCACGGCCTGCACCGCGAGCGAGGGCTCGTCGCCACGCTGGACCTGCTGGCCGAGGACATCCACACCGAGGAACGGGCCCACGCCAACCGCGACACCTACCTGCGGATGGTCGACGCGATCGCCGCGTCGCCGCTGTCCGCCGCGGCGCGGCCGACCCTGTCGATGAAGCCGTCGTCCTACACGATCCACCCGATGCAGCGCGGCGGCGACGCCAGGGGCACGCGCGAGGCGATCTTCGCGATCGTCGAACACGCGCGCAGCAAGGGGGTCCTGACCACGGTCGACATGGAAGGGCGCCAGTGGACCGACTACACGCTGCGGCTGCTGCAGGAACTGCACGCCGCCGGCCACTCGGACGTCGGCTGCGTGCTGCAGACGCGGCTCGACCGCACCGAGCGGGACCTCGACGCGCTGCCGAAGGGAATCCGCGTGCGCGTGGTCATCGGCATCTACCGCGAGCCCGCCGACGTCGCCGTGACCGACAAGGTGACGATGAAGGAGCGCCTGCTGACGCTCTCGGAGAAGTTGCTGCGGCGCGGGCACTACGTCGAGTTCGCGACGCACGACGACGGTTACGTCCGGCGATTCCTCGACGAGGTCGTGCCGCGCGTGGGTGCCGGCAAGGACCGCTACGAGGTGCAGATGCTCTACGGGGTGCCGCGCGACCGGTTCCTCGCGGACCTGCGCAGCAAGGGGGTCACGGCGCGCCTCTACGTGCCGTTCGCGCTCGGCTGGGACATGGCGATCCAATACTTGCGGCGGCGCCTCGACGAGTTCCCCGCGATGGCGTTGCTGGTCACGAAGAACCTGTTCCTGCGCCGCTGAACGGGGTCCGCCGCGCGGCATTTGCCGCCGCAGGCTTGGCGTCGGCCATGGCACGTGGGTATGCTGCTCGCCCCCATGGACCCACTTGCCACCATCGTCGAGCGGCTCTGCGCCTGGAAGGACGTCAACCGTGAGAAGAAGGACGGGAAGGACAGCTTCTTCGTCCGCGGTCAGGTCTTCGCCTACCTCGGCAAGAAGGGCGTGGTGGTCAAGCTCGCGCCGCCGCAGGTCACCGAGGCGCTGAAGATCATCGGCGCCAGGCGCATGCCCGACGACGGCGACCCGCACTCGCGGGAGTTCGTCGAGATCCCGGTCACGGGGCCGCGCGAGGTGGAGCGGGCGATGATGTGGCTGCGCCGGGCCTGCCGCCTGGGCCGCACGGCGGCCGGGCCGGTCTGAGATGCCCGCCGCGACGCGGCGGCTCCATTCCGGACGCTTCTACGGCGGGGCGCGGTGCCACGGCACGTCGGACAAGCCGGCCCTGCGGTTCGCGCGGCGGGCCCAGGAGAAGAACAGGTCCGACAGGCGGTTCAGGTAGACGCCGATCTGCTCCGGCACGCCCTCGTCCGCCGGGCCGGGGGCCCGCTCGCGCGCGAGCGTCCAGAAGCGCCGTTCCGCGCGGCGCGCCACCGTGCGCAACACGTGCAGCAGGGCCGCTGTGCGGCTGCCGCCCGGCAGCACGAACGACCGCAGCGCCGGCAGTTCGGCCTCGGAGGCGTCGATCCAGCGCTCGAGTTCGACGATGGCGGGCTCGACGCGCGGCAGACAGGCCCGTCCGCCGACCGTCGCGAGGTCGGCGCCGACCTCGAACAGCGCATGCTGGATGCTCATCAGTTGGCCGTCGAGGTCCGCCTCCAGCGGTTCGCTGCGCAGCAGGCCGACGAGCGCATTGAGTTCGTCGACGGTGCCGTAGGCCTCGATGCGCAGGTGGTCCTTCGGCACGCGGCGGTTGCCGAACAGACCCGTGTCGCCGCCGTCTCCGGTGCGGGTGTAGATGGGCATGGCGATCCGTCGGTGAGGCAACGCAGTAGACCGGTGGCGCCGGACGGGCGCAAGCGAGCCCCGAGGAGCCCCTGACGCGGAAGGCTCTCCCAGGCGATGATCGTCGCCAACCCCCCGAACCTCCCGACCATGCCATACCCTGTCCCCTGCCCTGCGGCACTGACGTGCTGCCTCCTGCTCGCCTCGCCGCTGTCGGCGCAGAACCTCGAACTCGACGTCGTCGGCGGGTCGACGCCGGGGACCTTCTCGTTCGACGTCCACCCGGGCCTCTACCCGTTCGAGTTCGCCGCGGTGGTGCCGTCGTTCTCGCCCGGCCCGACGCCGATCGCGCTGTTCGACCCCAACGACCCGCGTTCGCTCGACATCGGCACCGACCTGCTGCAGTCGGCCTGGTTCGGCTACATGGGGCTCGACGGGCACCTGCGCATCGGGCCGCTCGCGATGGGCGCGGTGCCGCAGTTCCAGGACCTGGCGATCTACTTCCAGGCGGTCACGTTCCTGGGCACGCCGACGATCCTGCACCGGCTCAGCAACGGCAACCAGTTCCGGCTCGGCGTCGCGGGCAGGTTCCGCGACCGCGTCGTGAGCTTCCCGGACGACCGCGCGTTCGCGACCGTGCTGCCGCGCGCCGACCGCACGTGGATGGTCGCCGGCGGCGGCCGCGGCGGCCTCCTGTCGCAGATCGCGCACGCGACGACCAGCATCTACGACCCGCGCACCGACACCTGCCAGTTCGGCCCGCCGATGACCACGGCGCGGTCGCTGCACGGCGCCACGCGGTTGGGCGACGGGCGCTGGCTGATCACGGGCGGCGTCGACACGGCGAACGACCCGCAGGCGCTGTGCGAGATCTACGACCCCGTGGCCGACACGTTCACCGCGTGCGCGCCGATGCTGGTGCCGCGCATGGGCCACACAGCGACCCTGCTCGCGAACGGCCGCGTGTTCGTGACCGGCGGCCTGCGGGCCATGACGGTGACGCCGACGCAGTTGTCGGCCATCCGCGACGCGACCGACGCGACCGAGTTCTACGACCCGGTGACGAACACGTGGACCGCGGGGCCGAACCTGCGCACGCCGCGCGCCGCCCACGCCGCGTTCACGCGGCCGGACGGCAAGGTGCTGCTGGCCGGCGGCATCTCGTGGGACAGCGTCATCATCATCGGCTGGCTGCCGGCCGTGCGCAGTTCGTGCGACCTCTACGATCCGGTCGCGAACACGATCGCCGCGGGCCCGTCGATGGTGGGTCCGCGCTCGATGGTCGACCCGGTCGACCTCGGCAACGGCCGCTGGCTGCTCGCGGGCGGCATCAGCGCGCTGACGCTGACGAACTTCGGCACGCCGACGGGGGCGGCCGAGGTCTACGACGCCGTCGCGAACACGTGGACCGCCGTGGGGTCGATGGCGACCGCGCGCGGCAACCACAAGGGATGGGCGCTCGGCAACGGCCGCTTCCTGCTGGCCGGCGGCGCCAACGGCACGATCCTGAACCCGGTGCCGCTGCAGAGCACGGAGATCTTCGCCACGGCCACGAACAGCTTCTCGGCGGGTCCGGCGTTGACGAGCGCGCGCGCCGGCGCGGCGATGTTCCTGACGCCGCAGGGCCAGGTGCAGCTGTTCGGCGGCGCCACCTCGGGCGGCTCGATCTCGAACACCACGGAGTGGTACTACTTCTGATCCCGCGCTGCGGCGCGCGGGACTCAGATCTCGGGCGGCAGTTCGTCGGGCACCTTGCGGTCCTTGGCTCGGCCCTCGCGCACGAGCACGAGGATCGCGCCGTAGGGCACGACCAGGAACTGCTCGTCCTCGAAGGTGATCTCGATCGCCGCCTTGCGGAAGAACAGCGCGTAGTCGCCGGCCTGCACCTGCATCGGCATGAAGCGGCCCGCGCGGTACTCCTGCTTCCACGGCTCCTGCTCCTCCTGCGGCGGCGGCAGCGGCTGACCCGGGCCGAGCGCCACGACGATCCCGCCGCGCACGTCCTCCTTCTCGAGCACGCCCGGCGGCAGGAACAGGCCGACCTTGGTCTTGCTCTCGCCCCTCTCGGGCGCGACGAGCACGCGGTCGCCGACGACGAGCAGCTGCTTGTGACCTCGCTTCATGGTGCTTGCCGGGCGAGGATACGCGACGCGACCGCTGCATCCACGCGCGGGGCGGCGCGACGGGTTCGGGCACGTCCTCCAGGCCGCGCCAGCGCAGGCGATCCCGCTCGCGGAAGCCGTCGAACCACGGCGCCGAACTGAAGACGTCGATCGCCTGGTCGACCCGCACTTCGCGGCCTTCGGCGGCGTGCCTGCCGCCGTTGCCGAGCACGTAGACGAGCGCGTTCCTGACCTCGCGCGGCGTCTTCAGGATGCGGTCGTGGTAGCGGTCGGCGAAGACCTTGCCGCGGCGGCTCCAGAGCTTGTTGAGGGCGCGCGCGACGCGGATCGCGAGGCCCTGCACGCCGCGCGCGCGGGTTGCCTCGGACCGGTCGTGCAGCAGTGCCTGTCGACATCTTGATTCCGCACTAATCTCGTGGGCGCGCAGGCGACGCAAGGGGAAGGACGCAAGGGGGAAGACGCAAGGGGGAAGCAGACTGGGCGGCGGCGGCGCCGGGTGCGGGCGGGGTGGGCGCCGGAGCGGGGTGAAGAGGGCGGCGGAGTGCGCGATCGGGAGGGGCTGCGCGCTGCCCGCGGCGCCGGCGTGGCACGCCCGGCAGGAGTCGAACCTGCGACCCCCGCTTTAGGAAAGCGGTGCTCTGTCCAACTGAGCTACGGGCGCCCGGGGCGGCGACTCTAGCAGGCGACACCAGGGGGGCAAGGCGACAGGATCGGCCGGCGTTCGGCCACGCCACCGCTTCGCGCGCTCCGCGAACCCGCTCTTCGTCCGTTCCCCCGGCGCGACTAACCTCACCGTATGAACTTCGAGTCCACTCCCCGCATCCTCTCCCTGCTCCTGTCCGCCGCGCTCGGCTGCTCGGCCGCCGGCCTGCTGGCCCAGGAGCCCGCCGAGGCCGAACCGAAGGCCGGGGCGAAGACCGAGGCGAAGGACGCCGCGAAGGCGGCGGACAAGCTGCGGATCCCGTTCGTCAAGCCTGAGGGCAGCTACGAGGACCTCGCCGAGATGGCCTTCGACGTGACGAGCCTGCTGACGGGCGGCGGGGGCTCGCCGCCGAAACCGTTCTTCCCGCTGCTGGAGGCGATCGAGGGCCTGGCGAAGGTCCCGGAGACGCAGGTGCTGCTCGACCTGTCCGGGAACTTCGCCCTCAACATGCCGCAAGTGCGCGAGTTCGAGCGCGCGGTCGGCGTGGTGCGCGCGGCGGGCAAGCAGATCGTCGCCTACCTGGAGAACGGCAGCACGGTCGACTACCAACTGGCGGCGCTGTGCGACCGGATCCTGCTGGCCGACATGGGCACGCTCGACCTGCGCTCGCCGGCGCTGGCGGTGATACACATGAAGGACGCGCTGGACCTGCTCGGCGTGCAGGTCGAGGTCACGCGCGTGGGCGCGTTCAAGGGCGCCGTGGAGCCCTACCTGCTGCCCGAGATGTCGCCGCACCTGCGCGCGCACTACGAGGCGATGCTGCGGTCGATGAACCAGGACCTGGTGCGGCGCATCGCGGCGGGACGCAAACTCGGCGAGGACCGCGTGCGCGCGCTGCAGGCACAGCGGCTGATCACCGCGCGCGAGGCCAGGGAACTGGGGCTCGTGGACCAGCTGGTGCCGTGGAGCGGACCGCGGCACGCGATCGCGGCGCTGCGCGGCGACCAGCAGTTCGAACTCGCCGACGCGGCGCCGAAGAAGAAGGCGCAGAACCGCGACGTCATGGCGATCCTGTCGAACCTGTTCCGGCAGAAGAAGGAGGCCGAGATCGAGGATCCGCAGATCGTCGTGCTGCACCTCGCGGGGCAGATCGTCGACGGCGACAAGCCGGTGGCGGGCAGCATGGTCAGCGGCGTCGCGGTCAAGGAGATCGACAAGCTCGCGGCGGCGGAGCTCGTCAGGGCCGTCGTCGTGCGCGTGAACTCGCCGGGCGGCTCGGCCACCGCCAGCGAGGCCATCCGGCAGGCGCTGGTGCGGCTCGCGGCGGCGAAGCCCGTCGTGTTCTCGAAACGTGAACTCGCGGCCTCGGGCGGCTACTGGATCACGACGATCGGCCGGCCGATCCTCGCCGAGGTCACGACGCTGACGGGCTCGATCGGCGTGTTCGGCATGCGCTTCCAGGCCGGCGCCCTGATGCGGCGGCTCGGCGTGCGCAACGACGTGGTCTGCCTCGACGAGGGGCCGCTGATGGACGCGATGGACCGGCCGTGGAGCGAGTCGGCGCGCGCGAAGATGCAGGGCTTCGTCGACGACGTCTACGACCGGTTCCTGGCCAACGTCGCGGCGTCGCGCAACATGGCCAAGGAAGGCGTCGACGCGATCGCCGGCGGCCGCGTGTGGTCGGGCCAGCAGGCGGTCGACAACCGGCTCGTCGATGCGATCGGCGGACTCGGCGACGCGGTCGCGATGGTGCGCAAGCAGGCCTCGCTCGGCGACGACGTCGAGGTCGTGCACTTGCCCGAACCGAAGAACCTCGCCGCCACGCTGTTCGGCTCGTTGTTCGATTCCCAGGTCGCGGCCGGCGCCGACGCGGCGGTGCTGCGCGCCGTGCTGGCGCGGTTCGGCGCCTGCGGCGAGGTGCTCGCGCTCGTGCGCGACGCGCTCGCGGACGACGGCCGGCCGCGGGTCTACGCGCTGGCGCCGGCGGGTCTGCGGGTGCGGTGAGTCCCAGGTTCCGCCGCACCGACGCCGGCGTGCGGTCCGGATCCGCGGGCGGCGACGCTACCGAGTCACGAGGAACTCGCGGCCAGGAAGTGACCGGCGCGCCCGTCGCGCGCCAGGCGCCCGCGCAATACCGCGACGATCGTCGCGGCCCACTCGTGCGGCTGGTGCTGCCAGCCGAGCACGACGTCGGCCGTCGCGCGCGCCGGCTCGACGAACCGCTCGTGCATCGGCCGCACCGAGGCCAGGTACTGGTGCACGACGGACTCGACGGTGCGGCCGCGCTCGACGATGTCGCGCAGCACGCGGCGCAGCGCGCGCACGTCGGCGGGCGTGTCGATGAACACGCGCAGGTCGAACGCGTCGCGCAGTTCCGGCACGGCGAGCAGCAGGATGCCCTCGCACAGGATGATCGGGCGCGGTTCGACCAGCGTGGTCTCGGGCCGGCGGCAGTGCGTCGCGAAGTCGTAGCTCGGCCGCTGCACGGGCCGGCCCTCGCGCAGGTCGGCGAGGTGGCGCGCGAGCAGTCCGTTCTCCAGGCTCTGCGGGTGGTCGAAGTTGGTCGCCGCGCGCGCCGCCATCGGCAGGTGCGACAGGTCCCGGTAGTAGGAATCGTGGTCGAGGGCGGCGCACCGGTCCGTGCCCAGCGCCGCGACGAGGGCGCGCGTCAACGACGTCTTGCCGCTGCCGGAGCCACCGGCGACGGCGACGGTGAACGGACGGATGCGGAGGGGCATGCGGGGGCGGAGCTCGCGGGCGGCGCGGCCCGGACGATGCGCGCAGGGTAGCTGCCCGGCGGCCCGATCGCGATGGGCGGGCGGGGGTTCTGCCGGGCCGCATCGCGGCCGCCGGATCTTCGGAGCCGAGTCTTGAGACCCACGAGGCGCGCGCCTTACCTTCACCCCACGGCCACGAGAGCCACGGAACCGCAGCGTTGACCTACGACCCGACCAACGTGTTCGCGCGCATCTTGCGCAAGGAGATCCCGGCGCAGCTGCTGCACGAGGACGAGCACTGCATCGCCTTCCGCGACGCCGCCCCACAGGCGCCGGCGCACTTCCTGGTGATCCCCAGGCGCCCGATCGCCAGGCTCGCCGATGCGGGGCCCGGCGACACCGCGCTGCTGGGCCACCTGCTGCAGACCGCGGCGGCCCTCGCGCGGCGGCTCGGCCTCGCCGACGGCGGGTTCCGGGTCGTGGTCAACAGCGGCGCCGGCGCGGGCCAGAGCGTCTTCCATCTCCACGTGCACGTGCTCGGCGGCCGCGACTTCGGCTGGCCGCCCGGCTAGCGGCTCGCTGCGAATGGTCGCACATCCCGATCGTCGCGAGCAGACCGACTCGCCCGAGGTGATGTTCCTGCCGCTCGCGGCGAGCCCGGGTGCGGCGTGGCGGGGCCTCGACGCCGGGGTGTTCGCGCGGCGGCTGCCCGACTTCGTGCACCAGGTGCTGAACCGCGGGCGCGCCGGGCCGACCGCCGTGCTCGAACTGCAGACCGCCGCCGAGAACGGGCCCGTGAAGTGGGTCGTCATGGAGGATCTGCCGGACCGCGAGACCGCGTTCGAACTCGTGCCGGCGGAACTCGACGTGGAGGCGGTCGTCAGCGGCCAGCTCGATCCCGTCGACGGGGGGCTGCGCGTGGAGTTCCACGTGCACCGCGACGACGGCGACGAGGCCGACGGGACCGTCACGCAGAAGGTCGGCGGCACCGTGCCGCTGCTGGATCCGGTGCCGACCTTGCTGCGCCTCGCGCGCCACCTCGCGCGCGTGCTGGACCTGCCGTACCGCGAGCCACCGCGCGGCCTGTTGACCGGCGACGGCGCCGCGTTCCGGCACTTCCTGCAGGGCCTCGACAACGCGATGCTGCTCAGCGGGGACCTCGACATCGCGGTTCCCGACGATCGCGAGGCGTTGATCCGCCCGTTCGCGGACGCGCTGGCGCTGGATCCGTCGTTCGGCCTCGCGCTGCGCGTCGCCAACACGACCGCCGCGCTCGCGCTCGACGGGCGGCGGCTCGACCGGGAGGCCGTGCGGCGTTTCCTCGACCGCTGCTACACGGCCTCGCCGTTCGACGGCGAAGCCTGCGTGGCCGTCGCCGCGCAGCTGACGGACATGGGCGACGACCAGCGCGCGTTCGCCTGGCTCGAACACGCGTCGCGGCTCGATCCGCCGCCGCCGCGCGGGCTCGAGAGTCTCGGCATCCTGATGGTGCGCCGCGGCGATGTCCCCGGCGCGCGGGAGCTCTGGCAGAAGGGGTTGGCCGTCGACGGGCATCCGGACTTCTTCTCGCACCTGGCCCAGCTGTGCTTCGCCGAGGATCGGGAGGCCGACGGCTGGGAACTGGTCCTGCGCGGGCTGCGGCGGCTGCGCGAGCGCGTCGTGCGCGCCGCCGAGTGGGACGACGACGAACGCGGTGCCGGCGTGCTGCTCGAGTGCCTGCAGGCCGTGCTGACCTCGCGGCGACCGCCGCGGGCCCTGGCCTCTGCCCTGCGGGAGCTGTGCCGTCTGCTGGACGGCGAGGCCCAGGTCCACCTCGGCCTGTGCCTGCTCGCCTGCGGGCTGCCGGGCGAGGCGCGCGCGGAGTTGCAGGGCGGCCTGCGCTTCCCGCAGCTCGACCTCGAGTCGCGCGACCGCGCCGTGCGCGCGCTGCTGCAGATCGACGTGCCGGGGTTCGAGAAGGCCTTCGCCAGGGCCGTGGAGCAGGCGCAGCGCGGCCGCAACCCGCGCCGTTGCCTGCGCGACTTCCAGGACTGGCAGCGGCTGCAGCCCGAGTTCTGGCCCGCGCTGTTCTTCGCGGCGGTCGCCCAGCGCCGCCTCGGCGAGACCGACGATGCGCTGGACCTGCTGGCGCTGGCGCTCGAATCGTCGCCGGGGCAGCCTGACGTGCTGCTCGGGATGGCCGAGCTGTTCGCGGCGCGGCAGAACGGCAAGCGCGCGCTCGAACTCGTCGACGCCGCGCTCGCGGAGCGGCCCGCCGAGGCGCGCCTGCACGCGGCGAAGCTGCGCTACCTGCAGGGGCTCGGCCGGCCCGACGCGGCGCGCGCGTGGCTCGCGCGCGCCCTGGCCGACGGCGTCGACGCGGCGGAACTGCGCCGGCTGTCGCGCGCGCGCCGGCTCACCTGAGCGGCGCCGCGAGCGAACCGAGGTCCGGGCGGCGGACGGCGTTGCTCTGCAGCAGGTGGTCGAGCTTCTCGGCCGCCAGCCACTGGTAGATCTGCTCGATCGGCGTGCAGAGGCCCATGTGCGGCACGACCACGGGCGCGCCCTTGCCGTGCGTGTAGATCTTGCTGAACACGCCGATCAGCTGCTTGGTGTCGGCGCGGTAGATGCCGCCGCCGCTGTTGCCGAAGTAGGTCGGCGCGTTGATCATCCAGTAGTTGGCGCCGTTGAGTTCGTTGCGCAGCGAGCTGATCTCGCCGTGGCTCGGCACCGGATCGTTGCCGAGCGGGCAGCCGACGGCGCAGACCGGGTCCCAGACCTTCACCTGGCCCGACTCGGCGCGCGGCAGCACGTTGGCGACGTTGGGCAGCACGCGGTCGGTGCAGAGCCGCACCAGCGCGGCGTCGATCTTCTGCTGGTGCGCGACCATCTTGCCCTTCACGACGAGCTTCTCGCCGGGCAGGTAGATGCTGACGTCGAAGCCGTCGCTCGCCGCGCGCGGCGCGTCGCTGAGGATGTTCCGCACCACGTGGTGGCTCGTCAGCACGTAGCTCTCGACGCGGTCGGTGGCGGGGTTCTCGCCCGAGAAGACCAGCGTGCCCGAGCCCACGGTGTCGGTGCCGTTCAGCTGCACGGTCGGCAGCAGCATGGACTTCGTCAGTTCGGTCGGGTCGCGGTGCAGCTGGCTCGCGATCGCCGCCACGGCCGTCTGGGTCTGCGACAGCCTCGCGGCCGCGTCCTGCTCGTTGCGGCGCACCTCGGTGATGTAGGCGTCGACCATGGCCTTGGTGCGCTCGAAGTCGGTCGCCAGCTGGTTGCGGAACACCGTGACCTCCAGGCGCGCGCGCTCCAGCTCGCCTTCGATCTGGCGCGCGTCCGTCGACCCGGCCGCGACGTTCGCGAGCTGCACCTCGAGCGACGCCATGCGCGCCTCGGTCTGCTGCAGGATCTGCTGGCGCAGTTGCTGCAGGTCGCGCGTGTCCCCGGCCGCCGCCACCGCATCCTCGACCTTGCGCTCGAGCGCGCTCACGTCCACCTGCTGCAGCTCGAGCCGGACCAGCTGGTGATGGAACCAGGCCATCGAGGCCAGGGCCAGCAGGCCGCAGATCACTTCCAGCACGGTGCGCTTCATCCCAGTTGCCCTTCTTCACGGTTGCACGCCGCTCCCCCCGTTGCCGCCCCCGCTTCGGCGAGCCGGGCGGAGGTGCTGAAGAAAAAAACAACTGCGGTCGAGACAGGGACTTGTACCCGCCATGCCATGGGCGGCCCGCGGCGGCGGCCCGGCGGAGGCGACAGCCCCGACTGCGGCAGGAACCAGCAGTCCGCGGGGCACCGTCGAGATGTACGGCACCCGGTTCGGCACTCGGCCCGGGGCACGGCGCGGCTAGACTGCGCGGCCCGTTCCCCCGCGTAGCGCTGCCCCGCATGACGTTTGCACCCATCTCGGACCTGCTCGAAGAACTGCAGGCCGGTCGCCCGATCGTGCTGGTCGACGACCCCGATCGCGAGAACGAAGGCGACCTCTGCTGCGCCGCCCAGTTCGTCACGCCCGAACTCGTGAACATGATGATCCGCGAGGCCCGCGGCCTCGTGTGCCTCGCCCTCGAGGGGCCGATCTGCGACCAGCTGCAGCTGCCGATGCAGGTGACGGAGAACAAGTCCCGGTTCGGCACGGCGTTCACGGTTTCGGTCGAGGCCGCAGTCGGCGTCTCCACCGGCATCTCGGCGAAGGACCGGGCGCGCACGATCCGGGTGGCCGTGGATCCGGGCGCGAAGCCCGAGGATCTGACCCGGCCCGGCCACGTCTTCCCGCTGCGCGCCCGCGAGGGCGGCGTGCTGGTGCGCGCCGGACAGACCGAGGGCATCGTCGACCTGTGCCGGCTCGCCGGCCTGCGCCCGGCCGGCGTGATCTGCGAGGTCATCAGGGACGACGGCGAGATGGCGCGCGTGCCCGACCTCGAGGGGTTCTGCCAGCGGCACGGCGTCAAGATGGGCTGCATCGCGGACCTGGTCGAGTACCGCCGCCGGCGCGAGCGGCTGATCGAACGCGTCGCCGTCGCCCGGATGCCGACCGAGTTCGGCGAGTTCGACTGCCACACCTACCGGAGCCGCGTCGACGGCCGCACGCACGTGGCGCTCACGGTCGGCATCGATCGGGTCGGTGAGAGTGGCCGGTTCCCGCCGATCGACGTGCCGGTCGTCGTGCGCGTGCACTCGCAGTGCCTGACGGGCGACGTGTTCGGCTCGTTGCGCTGCGACTGCGGCCAGCAGCTGCGCGAAGCGATGCGGCGCATCCAGGGCGCGGGACGCGGCGTGCTGCTCTACATCAGCCAGGAGGGCCGTGGCATCGGGCTCGCGAACAAGCTGCGCGCATACGAACTGCAGGACCAGGGCATGGACACCGTCGAGGCCAACGTGCACCTCGGCTTCCGGCCCGACGAGCGCGAGTTCGGCACCGGCGCGCAGATCCTGCACGACCTCGGCGTGCGACGGCTGCGCCTGCTGACGAACAACCCGAAGAAGCTGATCGGGCTGCAGGGCTACGGCCTCGAGATCACGGAGCAACTGGCCATCCAGTGCGCTCCCAACCCACACAACCAGAAGTACTTGGAGACGAAGCGCGACAAGATGGGCCACCTGTTGGGGCGGCCGGAATGAGCTTCCACGGCCAGGGAAGAATCCGCATGGACGCCCCTCCAAGGCGCACGTGTACGCCTTGAAGCAGAACGCCGAGACCAGTGACCAGCAGTTGATCGCTGCCGTGCTCGACGGCAGCGAGCCCGCCTTCGCGGCCCTGATCGATCGCTACAAGGATCGCCTGTTCCGGCTGCTGAGCCGCTACTGCCGCGACCCCGCCGAGTGCGAGGATCTGGCGCAGGAGGTGTTCCTGAAGGTGTTCCGCAAGCTCGACACGTTCCAGCACGAGTCGGCGTTCTACACCTGGCTCTACCGCATCGCGGTCAACGCGGCGACCGACCACATGTCGCGCGCGAGCCGCAAACGCCTGCGGCTCGTCGAGGACGACGCCGTGCTCGACCTGGGCCCCCGCGACCACGCGGCGGCGAGTCCCGACGCGCCGCTGCTGCGCGCGGAACTCGCGGCGGCGACGCGGAAGATCGTCGACTCGCTGCCCGTGAAGTACCGCACGATCCTGATCCTGCGCGAGTACGAGGACCTCTCCTACACGGAGATCGCCGCGGTGCTGCAGTGCAACCTCGGCACGGTCGAATCGCGTCTGTTCCGCGCCCGCCAGCGTTTCAAGCAGGCGCTCGAGCGCCTGCATCCGGAACTCGTGCCGAACGGCCCGGCCGGCCCCACTGGAGGTCCACGATGACTGCCCACACCGACGAACGGCTCCTGCACCGCTTCTGCGACGGTGAACTGACCGCGGCCGACGCCGCGGCGTTCCGCGCGCGGCTCGAGACCGAGCCCGAGTTGCGGCGTCTGCTCCAGGATCTGCAGCGGCTGCGGACCGGCTTCGCGGCGACCGGCGCCGCGTTCGCGCCGCCGCCTGGCTTCACGGCGGGCGTGCTCGCCGCCGCGCGGCGGCTGCCGTCGCGCGCCGAACTGCGCGAGGCCGAACTCGGCGCCGGCGTCGCGCGCTTGTGCCGGCGGCTCCTGGTCGCGGCGGCCGTCCTGTTCGGCCTCGGACTGCTCTGGCACGCCGGCGTCTTCGGCGAGGGGCGCGGCGACTCGCTGCAGGCCGCGCCTGGCGACGTGCAGCGCGAGATGGACCGGCTCGACGTGCGGATCCAGGACGGCGGCGCGACCGCCGGGCGCAGGGGGCGCGGCGGCAGGTGAATCGGGCGCGGCTCTGGATTCTCGGCGCCGCTCTGGGAAGCTTCGCCGCCGGCATGAACGTCGGCCTCGCGATCCCGGGCGCCCGCGCGGCCTTCGACGGGGACGTCGGGGTCCCGGCCTACGTGCAGGAGGACCAGGACTACGTGCGCCAGATCGTGCGCCGCTACGGGCTCAGCAGCGCCCAGGAACGCAGCCTGCGCCTCGTCGTGCAGGCCGCGCGCGAGGAGGAGTTGCAGGCGCTCAGCTCGGCGGAGGCGGCGCAGCTGCCGGCGGCCCTGCAGAACAAGCTGCTGGCGGCGCGCAGCCGGGCCGAGCAGCGCCTGCGCGTGCTGCTGACCGAGGCCCAGTGCGCGCGCTACGACGCCGACAGCAGACCAAGGCAGGACAGGTGAACGAATGGTGAGGACCGTAGGCATCGACCCCGGCGAGGCCGCCGTGAAGGTCGTCGAACTCGACGGGAGCTACCGCAAGACCCGCCTGCTGCGCGTGCACGTCGAGCCCCTGGATCCGGCCGCAGCCCGCCCCGAGGCGGTCGCCAACGCGGCGCGCGCGGCGCTCGATTCCGGCATGCGCGGCGAAGTGCACCTGGCCTACCCGTGCTGCGAGACCGTGCTGCGCACGATCGAACTGCCGTTCAAGGGCCACGACGCGATCCGCAAGGTCGTGAAGGCCGAGATCGAGGGCGAGATCCACAGCCATGTCGTCGACGACATGGTCGTCGACTTCCACGAACTCGGGCCGACCGCCGAGAACGGCACGCGCGTGCTCGTCGGCTCGGTGCCCAAGGAGGGTCTGCGCGCGCAGATCGCGGCGCTGACGGCTCGCTCGGTCGAGCCCGAGACCGTCGACCTCGACACGCTCGCGCTGTGGCGCACGGCCCACTGGGCCGGCGCGTTCGAGGCGCCCGCGGCCGAACCGGCGGCTGCTGCACCGGGGGCGCCCGCGGCGCCGGCGCCGATCACGGCCGTGGTCGACTTCGGCGCGCGCGGCACGAAGGTGCTGCTCGTCGAGGGCGAACACCTCGTCGAGATGCGCGCGCTGCGCCTCGGCGACGGCGCCATCGTCGACGAGATCGCTCGCCGCACGGGCCTGCCGGCGGCGGCCGCGCGCGACGCCGTGCGCGAGTGCCTCGCGACCGGCGGCGACCGCCGGCTCGAGGTCGACGAGGCGCTGCCGGCCACCGGTGGCGAAGCGGCGCCGGCCGCGCCCAGCAAGCGCTCCGTCACCGTGACCTTCGAGGAGGTCGAGGCGGCGCAGACGGCGTTCCTGCAGCGGCTCGCGCGCGAACTCGTGCGCTACCTGACTGCCTCGGGCAAGGCCAGCCGGATCCAGGCGCTGTGGATCACGGGCGGGGCGGCGCGCACGCCGGGCCTCGGCGAGCTGCTGCGCGAGGTGTTCGGCGTCGAGCCGCGCGAACTCGACGTGCTCGGCCACCTGCAGCACGACCTCGACCCCGAAGCGGCCGCCGACCTCGGCCCGCGCCTCGCGACGGCGGTCGGCATCGCGCTCGGCAGGTTCGGGGGGCCGGCAGGCTTCGACCTGCGGCAGGAGGATCTGGCCTTCCGGCGCGGCTTCGAGCGCGTCAAGTTCCCGCTCGCGATCGCGTGCCTGGTCGGCCTGCTCGCGCTGTTCCTGTACGGCCACCAGCTGTCGCGCGAGCTGCAGATGCTCGAACTGCAGATCGGCCGCACCTGGCAGAACCCGGCCGAACCGAACGCGCCGAGGCAGTTCCACGGCATGCTGAACTCGGTGCTCGCGGGCGGTTGGTTCGAGAAGCCGCAGCAGTTCCGCCTCGAGCAGTCGCGCGGCAAGGACTACCGCTACAAGGATCTCGTCACCGAACTGGAGGCGACGCCGGTGCACCGGCGCATCGCGCTGGTGCGCAGCAAGCTCGAGGCGGTCGCGCAGCAGCTGCAGAAGGAGTCGGGCGTCTACGAGGACGTGAAGCTCGAATCGGGGCTCGCGGTGCTCGTGCGCTTCGCGCAGATGTTCAAGGCGGCCGAGCCGGAACTCGGCCGCTACCTGATGATCAAGATCGACCTGAACATGAAGACGCCCAAACGCTACCTCGAGTTCGTGGTCGCGTTCCGCAACAGCGACTTCCGCGACAGGGACGGCGCGGTCGTGCGCGCGATCGAGGCCGAGTACGCCAAGCCCGATTCGCCGTTCCGGGAGCCGGAGGGCCGCACGGAGAAACGCTCCGACGAGAAACTGTTCAAGGGCGACGGGTCGACCAGCGGCGCGTACTACATCTACCGCATGGGCGTGAAGGACTCGTTCGATCCGTTCGGCGGGGGCGCCCCGGAGGTACGCTGATGAACCTGCGCGAGATGGATCTCTACAAGGTGCTGATCCTGATCTGCCTGGTCGCGCTGCCCGTCTGCGGCTGGTGGTGCTACGCGCAGCAGCAGGAGATCGAAGCGTGCCGGAAGGCGATCACCGAGGCGGGGCGGCCGGGTGGGTTGGTCGAGCAGATCGGCAGCCTGCAGAAGAAGGTCGAGATCGTGGCGAACAACCGCATCAGCGGCAACGACATCGCGATCCAGCAGCCGCGCATGTACCTCGAGCAGCAGATCATGGCCTCGGCGCGGCAGAACCTGACCACGTCGGACTTCTCGATCGCCGACCCGAAGGAGGAGACCGTCAGCCTGGGCGGCAAGCAGCAGGCGGTCGACTACGTCGCCGAGGTCACCTGGAAGAACAAGGCGCTCGCGCTGCCGCTCGAGTTCCTGTGGGCGGTGATGTGGAACTGCGAGTCGAGCGCGCGGCCCGGCAGCGGCACGGCGAGCCTGCAGCCGATCTGGAAGCTGCGCGAGCTCAAGATCGCGAACTCGACCAACGAACGCCTGCTGAACTCGTACGAGCCGCCGCCGGCGGAACTCGAGGACAAGTGGAAGATCGACAAGATGTCGTTCGCACGCCGCGAACCGAAGCGCGCCGGCAAGTGACGGCGCGCGCCGGCGCGGCGCTGTTGCTGCCCGCGCTGCTGTGCGGCTGCTCGTCGGTGGTCCAGTACACCGGCGAGATCGTCGACCGCCACCACGGCCGCACCTGGTTCACGCGCCTGCCCGCGACGGTGGGCGGCAGCGTCGGCTTCCTCGTCGGCATACCGGTCGACGTCGCCGTGATGCCGGTCTCCTGGATCGCCTACCGCTCGCAGCCCAAGGAGACGCGCGACGTCCTGTCGGTGTTCATGTTCCCGTCGTTCGTGCTGTGGCGCACCTGCGCGCTGGTCGGCGCGCCGTTCGACGGCGTCGAGTGGCTGGTCTGGCGCAGCTGGCAGGCGCCGCCGGCGCTGACGCCGGAGGAGCGCGAGGCGGCCGAACGCGCGTGGGACGAGATGGGCTGGAGCCGCTACCCGGTGGTGCCGATCCACCCGCCCGAACGGGCCGATGGGCCGGGCCGCTGAGTCCGGCGCGCCCGGGCACGCAGAATTGTCGCCCGGCGCGGCGTGGCCTACGCTGTGCTCGCCGATGACCTCCGCGCGACCGACAGGTGCTGCATGAGCGAACCGCTGCCGCTGCGCAGGCTCGCCGAGCGCGTGCTCGCCAAGGGCGGCGACCTGCCGCTCGCGCTGCTGCTCGAGCACCTGGTGCCCGTGCGCGCGCTGCGCGGACTCGCGCGCCGGCTCGGGCTGACGCCGAAGGGCGGTTTCCGCATCGACCGGGCCCCCGGGCGCGTGCTCGCGCCGCTGCTGGCCGAGCTGCGCGACGGCGAGCAGCTCGACCAGGTGCTGGCACTGCTGCGGCCGGTCGAGCCGACGCTGCCGCCGGCGGCGGCCGGCGAATCCGAGGGTCCGCCCGGCGCCGAGGCCGATTCGACGGCCCTGCTGGCGCTGCGCGAGGCCGAACTGGTGCGGCTGCGCGACGAACTCGAACGCGCCCGCGCGGGCGCCGCGCGCGCGCGCGAACGCGAGAGCGAACTGGCGCGCCGCCTGCAGCAGGCCGAGCGCGAGGCCGCCGTGTCCAGGCAACGGGCCGCGGCGGAGCAGCCCCCGGCCGCGCGGCCGGCCCGCGCCGATGCCGGGCGCGATCTGCAGCTGCGGATCCGCGAGCTCGAGAACGAACTCGAGGGCTTCCGGCAGGCCGACGAAGCCCTGCGCCGCCAGCTCGCGCACAACCAGTCGCGGCTGCGGGCGCTCGAGGAGGACCATGCCGAGCTCGAGGCCCTGCTGCCGAAGGGCCGCCGGCGCCGGTCGCCGCCGCCGGCCCCGGCCGAGGACCGCCGCTTCCGGCTGCCCCACTTCCTGCCGTCGTTCTACAAGTCGCTCGCCGGCAAGGACCGCAGGTCGGTCGAGCGCACGCTGCAGGCGATCCTGCTGTTCTGCACCGAGGGCCACGCCTACCCGGGCCTCGAGGTCAAGCAGCTCGGCGGCCAGGACACCTGGTCGCTGCGCGCGTCGCTGGGGCTGCGCGTCTACTTCAGGCAGCGCGAGGACGGCGACGTCGACCTGCTCGAAGTCGCGGATCGCGAGGAGCAGAACACGACGCTGCGCCGGCTCAAGGACAAGCCGTGAAGGGACTGCGCCGGCAACCGGCGTTCCTGCGGCCCGACGCGCCGCTGCGCTTTCCCGACCCGCGGCAGTTCGACCGCGAAGGTCTCGTCGCGGTCGGCGGCGACCTGTCGACGGAACGGCTGCTGCTCGCCTACGAGAGCGGCATCTTCCCGTGGTACGCGGAGGGCTACGTGCCACTGTGGTGGAGCCCGGATCCGCGCGCGCTGCTCGACCCCGCGCACCTGCACGTGAGCCGCAGCCTGCGGCGGACGCTGCGCGCGGGCGGGTTCTCGCTGACGTGGAACCGCTGCTTCCCGCGCGTGATGGCCGAGTGCGGCCGCCGCCGCAAGGGCGGCACGTGGGTGATCGCGGAGATGCTCGAGGCCTACGCGCGGCTGCACGAACAGGGCAGCGCGCACAGCCTCGAGGTGTGGGCCGGCGACGAACTGGCCGGGGGCATCTACGGCGTGCAGGTCGGCGGGCTGTTCGCGGCCGAGTCGATGTTCCACCGGGTCACCGACATGTCGAAGGTGGCGCTCGTCGTCATGGTGCGTTCGCTGTTCGCCGCGGGCATCGTGGTGTTCGACGTGCAGTTCGTCACCTCGCATCTCGGGTCGCTCGGCGCCTACGAGGTGCCGCGCGAGGACTACTTGCGGCGCGTCGCCGCGGCGGCCGCGGTCCCGGTGGACCTGACGCGGCTCGTGCCGGCGGTGGCGGAACCGGCGGCGCACGGTCGCGGGCCTTGCCGGCCGCGCCCGTGACCGCGGCCGTGCGCGAGCCGGCGTGCGCCGGTCAGCGCCCGTCGACGAACTCGCGCAGCCACGACTCGAGGGTCAACACCGACCAGATCAGGTTGTGCCGGTTCTCGACGCCGTTCATGTGCTCCATGACGATCCGCTCGAGGAACGTCCGGTCGAACATGCCGCGTTCGGCGGTCCGCCTGCCGAGCAGCGTGTCCATGACGAGCTCCTTCAGGCCGTTGCGGATCCAGGTGACGACCGGTTGGCTGAAGCCCCGGAGCTTCCTGCGCCAGAGGATCTCGTCCGGGATCATGCCGGCGATCGCCTCGCGGTAGATCTTCTTCTTCTGCGCCGAACCGGGACTGCGCCCCGTGATCTTGAACCTGCCGGGCACCGTGAAGCCGAGCTCCACGAGCCGGTGGTCGATGAACGGCGTCCGGTTGACCACGCCGTTGGCCGCCGCCATGCGCTCGTTCTTGTAGAGCAGGTCGTTGGCGAGGTAGGTCTTGCAGGCGCCGAACTGGTAGAGGTTCAGCGCGTCGCGGAACCGCGCCGGCTCCATGTAGTACCTGCCCGACGCGAGTTCGTCCTGGCCGCCGACGGCGCGCCGCCAGTCGCCGGCGAGCAAACGCCGCCGCGACTCCCGGTCGAACAGCGGCAGCCAGGTCAGCATCCGTTCGATCTCCGGCATGCTGATCCGGTGGCAGAGGCGCCGGATCGCGGCCCACCTGCCGGTGCGGTCCATCTGCAGCGACCCGCCGAGCAGGCCGAAGGTGCCGCGGCGAAACCACCGCGGCAGCCACGTGAAGAGCCGGACGAACTGTTCGCCCACGACGCCGCCGCCGCCGCAGAAGATCTCGTCCGCGGCCTCGCCCTCGAAGACGACGTCGAGCCCCGCCGACTTCACGAGCCGCATGCAGAGGAAGGTCCCCATCGCGGAGGAGTTGTTGACCGGCGTGTCGAGGTTCCTGACGACGCTCGCGAACGCGTCGGCCGCCTCGCTCGCCGCGAACCGGTGGGTGTGGTTCGCGAAACGCCACCTGTCGACCATGATCTTCTGCAGCCCGGAATCGTCGAAAGCCCCCTCCTCGAAGCCGATCGCGAACGTCTGCAGCGGCTGCTCCGACCCGAGCGACGCCAGCACCGCCGCGATGACGCTCGTGTCGACGCCGCCGCTGAGGACCGCGCCGTAGGGCCGGTTCCCGTAGGCTGCCCGGATCCTGATCGAATCGACCAGGCACTGCTTGATCCGCTCGCGGAAGTCCGCCGCGGCGACCTGGTACTGCTCGGTCAGTTCGCCGAATCGCCAGTACTCGTGCTCCCGGACCGTGCCGTTCTCGAACACCGTGGCGTAACCGGGGCGCAGCGCCTTGACGGTCTCGAGGATCGTGTCGGGGTGCGGCACGCAGGTGCCGGCGAGGTAGAGGTCGACGCCGGCGGGCGAGACGGTCCTGGCGACGAGACCGGTGGCGAGCAAGGCCCGCACCGTCGACGCGAAGAGCACGCCCGAACGACAGCGGGCCCAGAACAGCGAGCGCGAACCGAGGTGGTCGCGCACGAGCAGCAGCCGCCGGCGGCCGCGATCGTACAGAGCGATCGTGAAGACCCCCCC
>Ga0194127_10002650_pt1 | contig 23906 bp, 12 predicted proteins | sample TA2KigC100mmetaG_FD_148624 | JGI IMG/M metagenome (GOLD analysis project Ga0194127, IMG submission 148624) | Freshwater microbial communities from Lake Tanganyika, Tanzania - TA2015036 Kigoma Deep Cast 100m | ecosystem: Environmental > Aquatic > Freshwater > Lake | place: Tanzania: Lake...
TCCACCAATTAATTACTTATATATATATTTATACTCGCATTAAAATATGACAAATACATCCGATTTAATATCTATTCAAGAAATATATATTAATATACTATTGCATAATATATATTTATTCAATAATAAAACCGAATAAATTAATATTATACTTTTATTTATTGATTAATATTTTTGTTACCTATAAAATAAAAAAATCATATTTGTGACTACAGATGACAAAAATGTTACTGGTAAAATGCGGCCGTTTATATCTAATGCCATATATACATATAGTTAGTTTAGTTAATAATATATGAGATAACTTCCTTAAAAAACTAGATTAAAATAACTCTATATTGATAACGAGAAATTCAACGAATTACATAAATACCATTATAAAAGAAATATTTATGATATTTAAAGCGAATTTCATAGAAATAAATACGATACAAATATATAAATAAATCTCAATTTTTAAACAGATCTAATAAATACCGCTTTAGTTTCTCTTTTTCATGTAAAATAAAATTTATTAAACGGGTATTATTGTCAATTATATGATTAATTTGTGTATAATAAATTAGCCGTTAATATCATTGAAAATTATAAATAACCCATTTGTAAAATTATTAAGCGCAAATAAAATCAGATGATATATGATTTTTATAAATTTTATAATTTAGAATATTATGATGTTTGGAGAACAATTGATCATTTAATTTATATTAAAAATAATAATATTGTTGGCGATTTTCTCAATTTTATGTTTAATAGAAACTATAAAGTATAAAAACGTTTACTTAATGTTACCTATCCTATGCAAAATATTATATACAATAAAGATATTATAAAAATCAAATTTTATAAGCAAATATATCAATAGTATAATGGCGTTGATTATAGTTTATAAACTATGTATGATATTAATGAGATAAAAAAATATTTGGGCAAAGTTTGGGTTAATTTAATTGAAAATATGATATCATAATGGGAATAAAAAAGAAATATTAATTGCGAGCATCATAATCTTTTAAAGCAATTAAACAATGGAGATTTATCGCAATTAGAATTATTTATGAATAATTATTTTCTTCAAATTAAAAGCGCAAATATTTAAATAAAATCATAAATTATTTCATATAAAGATAAATAATACACTATACATGACGCGTTTATTGAATGTAAACAATGTAATTAATTGATAATATGCCCGCATTAATTATTGGCCATTATTTTTAAAAACAATTTTGAATTATAACTTGAACTTTTTAAATAATATATTATTGCGTAAAAAACTATTTAAATATGCAAACATTGCGGAAAATAATTATACAATAAATTCGAATTATAATAAGATACACAAATTTAGGATATAGAAAAAGAAGTCACTAAAAACGAGCAATTAAACATTATATACATTAATCTATTGAGAACAGTGAAAATTAATTAAATTATCAATATGAAAATGCTAAAATAAGACTTTATTAAAAATGTTAAATTATTGAAAAAAAAACTTATTAAACACAAAAAAAATTAATTAAATTATAACTCGCTAAAATTATAATTTTATATCGCCGCATCTATAGCATATTTCAAAAAAATATAAAATTAATATATGGTTATAGATATGAATAAATATATTGATATAAACAAATAAAAAATTGCGGACAAAAAAAAATTTTTATAATATGTTGATGAACTTGTTTAATAAATAGGCGCTTCTTTTTGTTAACATTAAAATTAATTATTCAATGTTTTAGGTTTATCTCTTTTAAACGAATAAATTGATGTACAAAAATATGTTAACGAATAACCCGGCAAATTAATTAATTTACTTCCTCTCTATTACGAAATGAAAGGTGTCAACGATAATAATATTGATAAATTCCGCAAATAAATTTGTTTTTATAATATTTTAGTCGATTACGACGATAAATATAAAAATATTGTTCTTTAATGGGAATAAAAACATAAATTATAAATTTTATAATAAAAATAATTAACAAATTATAATTTTAATTATCCATTTACAAATAGAATCACGCTCAATTTAAATATATATTAGTCTATAGTATAAAATAATTTATTGTCACTTATGTTTAATTTATCGCAAAAATTATGTTTAAAAAACAATTTTATGGCTCATTATTATAATAGCGATAATATTTGTAAAGTTTGCAATCATAAATTGAATTAATAATTGTAAATGAGCAAATAATAGGCGTCTGATTTATATAACTCTCATATTAATATGTTTAAAATTCAACCTTATAACATAATTAAATAAAAAATATCCAAATTTAATATTGTATATGATCCGAATGTTTTTATGTAATTATCACTATTATTAGCCGTCCCATAAAACCTTTTATAAAACTTTTACGGATTTTGTAAACTTGATATTTAAAAATACTCTCATCATAATTATACTTAATAAAATATTTTTGAAAACTTTATTAGGACACAGTCATATAGTTAATACGAACATATCTAATAATCGGAATTATTTCCATTTATTAATGATATTCCTATAAATTGGAATAGTATTGTAACTAATATTTATAATGCGTATTAATAGTATTTTGTCCTTTTAAACAAATTAATAAAATATGATGTGCCTCCACTTTATTTGCATGATTTTATTACTTTTTTTGATAGACTTATGCAATAAAATATCGACGCTTATACAAAATATAATTCTTTAAACTATACTTTTTGCACTTTAATTAAAAATATTTTGTAAGATTCTAAAAATAAATTTATTACAAGTACTATAAAAAACATGTATATTAGCTATTAATAATGGCAGTAACAATTATATTTTATGAATAAAGCCGAATTTTAATAAAAACAAGTAAATAATAATAATGAAGGCGAGGATTCTTCAGATATAAATGAAAATGAAAGTGAAGATGCCATTAATATTAACTAAGATGAAGAAGATGATGACAGTTAATTAGATAGAGCGGGTGAAGATATCGGAGAAATTTATGACGAACTTGAAGATGAAATATTAGAAAATGAATATGACGAATGATTTTACCACCATTTTCCACTTACATTTTTACTTTGCGCACAAATTTATACCTCCATTTCGCGCATAAATTCACACTTTCACTTTACGCATTGATTTATATTTTCACTTTACGCATTGATTTATATTTTCACTTTACGCATTGATTTATATTTTCACTTTACGCATTGATTTATATTTTAATTTTGCGCATAAATTTATTTTTTATTTTGTTTATTTCGCAATTATAAAACGCAATACTATATTTTCTAATAAAATAGTTATTTTTTGATAATATAATACAATAATTCGCGACTATAATACCATTGTTTGCAATAATAATATTAATATTTCTAATTATAATGACAAATTTGCAATTATAATGGCAAAATATACGATTATAATGTAAAAATGTAAAATTATAATGGCAAAATATATAATTATAATGTCAAAATTCGCGATTATAATGGCAAAATATATAATTATAATGGCAAAATATATAATTATAATGTAAAAATTTGCGATTATAATATTATTATGTACAACAGTAATAAAATAAAAATGCGAAAATGATGAATATTTTAAATAGTTGAAAATAAAAAATAATTATTAAATATGGCATATTAATATGAAATAAAAATAGAGATAAATATAATAAAACAATAATTTTATATTATAACTCTGCGAATTATGAATTGACGTATAAATAGTGAATATTAATATGAATATAAAATATAAAAGACGCGCGATTGGTTTGGAAAGTACAAATGTAATATACAAAAAAACGGCAAAAATAAATGAATGTATAAAAGTATATCATTTTTATAGTTATAAAAGAGAAATTTGTTATTATAAATTAGAAATATCAATGGTTTATTATTAAACGGTCATAATAAGATAAACTAAAAGAGAATTATAATTGATGCTTAAAACGCCGTTATTATTATTAATGGCTTGAGGAAATAAATGTTAAACTTATTGCGCGATGAATCCATGTTAAATATTAGTTTTGTCAATATCATTATTCCAATAAAAAGAGACGGGATTAAGAGCGGAAAATTTGGATTATAAATCATCAATAAATAATTATTTGACATCGGATTTAAAATTAGAGTCGGAAGTGACTTAAACAGTGGAGCAAATAACATTACCGGTAGTTTAAATATTACCGTTTGATAATAACATTTAAATAATATTATTGCCGAGAACAATATTACCATTAGATAATAAACCATTTGTAAAAGTAGCGATACCATCAGCAGTTAAAGTACCAGAAGTTGAGAAATTACCGTTTGTAGAATCTATAGTTAAGAGATTAGAAGAGGCGCCAACATTAATATTATTTTAACATTGTAGAATTCCTTTAAAATCGACGTTATTATTTACAGTGATACCGTTTACATTTTGAATGGTATTAATAACGGCAGTATTTGTTATTAAAGAATCGCAATTAGATGTACCAGAAATAGTGAAATTCTATCCATTGCTGGACAAAGGAGTTAAAATGAGTTAATTATTACCATTAATACCGAATTGAGAAGAATTATAGTTGAGATTAAAAGTATTTGCGGAACTGGATAAAGAAATACCGGGAGTGATGGAAACATTAGAGAATCGCACCCAAGTATTTATTCGAGAGCCGTCAATACCAGCAGTAGCAGAAGATTAGGTCTAAACATATCCAATATTAGCATTTAAAAGTCCGGCATCAACAAAAACGGCGGCAGAAATAAATTATTCATTTGCGATCATGTCATTTGTTCTTTATATAGAGCCAGGTAAATTTCCAATAATATAAATACCATTTTATTATTAATTAGTTTGATTAAAAATGAGAACTCTATCATGTGTTTTTAAAGTGACACCGTCTAATAAAACACCATCACATAAAGTAGACAAATCGATATTATTGCCGACAGAAGAGGCTTAAACAGACTATTTCCAAGTTAATCCATTTGCTAAATTATCGACATAAGCCTTATTAACGGCGTGATCACTGAGAGTTGGTTGAGACAATCCTGAAAGAATAATTTATTGTCCTGAATTATTAGAAACATTAAGAATGCCATTATTTGCGGCATTTATCATAACAGTAGAGTTATCATTGGAAATTAATTTAAGGTATGATTTAGTGAATTACGAATTAGCCATTTTAAAAAAAAATATTATATAAAAAAATTAATTATATATAATTTAGTTAAAAAATGAAGTCTTTATTCAGTAAAAGTGCGATAAAAATGGAACAGCCCCAATAAAATTTTAATATAAATACGAAACCAAATTTGACGGAAGAATAAAAATAATATATTTATAATACAAATATATAATAAGACACCTGTTTAATAGCGTGTGCTGGATCGGGAAAGACAAAATGTGTTATAGAGAGAACTTATTATTTAGTGCAATAAAACATAGTTATGAGTGATTAATATATGGTTTTTTCTTATTCGAAACCGGCGGTAGAACATTATAAATAACTCGCAAAAAAATATGTAAATTATAAAAGTTTTGTAAATGAAAAGAATATAAAAACAATAGATGCATATTGTTATAAAATTATTGAAAAAATAACAGGAACTAATTATATAACAGAATTATTAACGCAAAAAATATATGATATCATAGAAAATACGCGAGATTATAATGATGAATTGTTGCAAAAATTAAAAAAATATATGAAAAAACCTTCTCAATAAAAAATAAAAGCAATTTATATTGATGAAGCTCAAGATTTAAATTTAATGTAATACAAAATTTTATTATTTTTACAGTAATAATTAAAGTGTTAATTGAATTTTATTGGTGATCCTAATCAAAATATTTATCAATTTCGGTAATCATATGAAAAATATTTCATGTAACACGATGCTATAAAATATTATTTAAACATTAATTTTAGATCGCCTTTAAATATATAACTTTTTTCCGAATATTTTAAATATCATAATAATGATATTGACAAAATTAAATCGGCGCAATTTAATGATGAAAAAGTTCATATTTAATAAGATATTCATAATAAAAATGATTAGTTTATAATTGAAACTATATAATCTCTCAAATAAAAAGGATACAAATATAGTGATATCGCTATTTTATCGCCAACTATTGGAAATGATTATTAAGATGGTATTAAAAATATATAAAATTTACTTTTTTATAATAAAATACCTTATAATTAACATTATTCTGAAATTAAAGGAAATCTCGACAATAATAAATAATTAACAAAATTAAATAGTGTGAACTTACTAACAATACATGGTAGTAAAGGACTCGAATATAAAATTGTTATTATTATAAAATTTGTCGACCAAATGCTTTAATAGAAATAATATGGTTCTCAATTGATTATTAATTAAAATTTAAATTTATTATATGTCGCCATTACCAGAGCAATTGACAAATTATATATACTTTGCGATGTAAAAGAATAGATTTGTTCAATTATAAAAATTATTCCGCCCTAACTTTATACAATAAATACCGATATTTCTAAATAATTGGCTGTTATTGATTAATAAATATTGGCGCGACAGTAATTAGTCGATCAAAATTATGATTTCACCAATAATGTTTATGTCAATGATACTAAAGACATAATGCTATTATCAAAAATATAAATACCGGAATTTTACAATGTTAATACTGACGAATTAAAATATTTATCTAATTTTTACGTTTAAATAATGTCCGTCACTTATATTATGCAAAATATGGATAAATAAATAATGTTAGAATTGTCTGAGTCTATTATGTATAAAAAATAGTCCATCGAATTATTTAATTTGGATGATAAAACACAAAAAAATATAACCAAAATTAAATAAAAAAACCCAGTTTTATTTGGTAATGTTATTGAATTTATTTTATAATATCAGACTCAATAATAATCTAAAACAATAACAACTTATGATTTTTTGCAAATTGAATTTAGTGACTTATTACCCATAAAAGATCAATATAGAAAAATAAAATTCGTCATTTTAATACAAAATATTGAATAATTACGATAATTACATTATATTGTTAATACTTCGCAAGATAATATTAATGTCGGCAACTTCTTGGAAAAAATTTAATTATTATAGCAATAAATTCAAATGTAAATGAGTGAAAATCCGTAAATAATATTCAATAAAATTGGAAAATAATAATTAAATATTATATATGCCAATGGCTCTCATATATTTAACGCTATGTCACAATATAATACACATCAAACATCATTGGATATTATGGAATAACTTGTTTATTTGGGATTTATTATGCATTCAATAAAATCAAAACATATTAATTATATATAATACAATATAAATGATATTTAATAATATAGTGATGAGCGCGTATATTTCAATCATTTAAATGATCTGGCAAAGTTATTAACAGAATATGATACATATTTTCAATATTGCGTTCAACATTAAAATATTATAGGTTATATTGATGTATTATTGCGGGATAAATAATCATAATAATATACTATTGTTGAATTTAAAACTGAAAATGAATTATCTTTTCTAAATATTTTGCAAACACTAATTTATAATTATACATTGCAATAATAGCTGGATAATGATTAAAATAGAATTGTTATTATAAATTTATTTAAAGGCGTTTAATATGAAATTCTTATTAATAACAATGATATTATAAACGAATAAATCAATAATATAGTGCAATAAATCAAAAATTGACCCATGATTAATATAAAATATATAAAAAAATATTATACATAAATATAAATGACTGTTTCATTTTGCGCATAAGAAATAAAAGCGGCTGGATTTTTAATAAAATACAAAAATTAGTATCTACTTCGATAATAATGTGGTGTTAATGGATACAATGATATTGGAGGAAAAAAAGAAACCAACGAAACTCCTATTTAAACCGCCATTCGAGAACTTCATGAAGAAACTAATGGATATCTTTTTAGTCAAGAATTTCAGACCATCAAATAATATTGTCAGCATCTTCTTAAATGTATGTTACTATAATTATTTAAAGTTATATATATTCAAAAATGCAAATATCTCTGTTATGTCATCCAAGTTGACTACTATATCAGACAATTATAATTAGGTCGATTTAAAAAATATGAAGGTACCGATATAACTTTTTATCATCATTTTTATTGGTTTAACTATGGAAATCTTAAAAAATGCGGCTTCTCTAATCTCGGTTTCAGAACGCAATAAATTTTCCGAAATTATAGGCTTTTCAAAAATATTTCATGACTCTTTGAACATTTTCATTCTTTCTCTAATATTCTCGCAAAATTAGTCATATAATCTCTTATTTAATGTCTTTTTATCCATTAAATATCGGAAAATTATCATTTGCTATATCTTGCCCGAATATTCCATAGCCCAATGTCACGGCTATCCATTTATTTACCGCTTTCTTTCTGATCTTCTATTTAATTTCCGCTCATATATAACCTCATAATAACAGATCATTTTTTTTTATCTCGCCAAAGTTCATATTATTTCATCATATTAAATATTATTTTCATTATATTATTTTCGATTAATTATTATTTGCGCTATTCAATAATTTGTCTTTAAACGATTAATTTTATTCTTTATAATAACAGTCATATAATTGATAAATCGCGAATTATTATATAATTATATATACACAAAATAACAATAATATTATAAAATAACTTTTATGCCGATTTTATTGCGAAAAAATATAAAAAAACGGAATTAATTAAGATACACATAAACATTAATGGTCGCGCCAATAATCGGCAATATTAGATATTTTTATAATTGATGAGTTGCCGTATTCAGTAATATATACAATAGATGAGCGCGATATTTTAAATGATATAAAATTAATGAAGGGTGTTTATCAATCGCGACTCTAATCACAAAGACATTGAAAAATGGAATAATATAAAAAAACGCGAAAATAGATGAAGGTCATATATTAATTATTATTAAAAAATGAATAATATAACAGTATTATATATGTATTGTAGAATTAAAATAATTTATGCTGAAAAAAGCCTTTATTAAGTGTAAGAATTATATGAAAATTCTACGCAAAATATAATAAAATAATATTACATATATAAAAAAAAGAATGTATATTTATTTATATAAAATTATTGCAGCATGTAAAATAATCAATTATATATTATAAATAAAATTATTTAATATCCTTTATACGTTCATTAATGCAAAATAGAACAAATTTAATTATCTTGAGCAGAAATGGAGACATTAATTTATTTTTTATTTGATTTTTTTGATAATTTTGACGAATTTTAAGCGGGCAAATGAAGAATATTATCAGCGGAACAAATAGGATTAATCAAAAGAGAAGATGGTTAATTGGCGGTATATAGATTTGATAATTGCGCCGAGAAACTATTTTAAATTTGTTTAATGAGTATATCACTTTTATCAAGAGACAAAATATTGTTTAGAGATGGAGAATGTGAAAGAGGCGCGGGAGATTATTCTTAAATGTTTAATTAAGATTAAATTTAATCATTTTGCTATTAAAGACCTAAAAATATGCATTATTATATAATAGTATTTTATAAATTGCGCTCATTAACACCATCAATAATTTCTAAACATTTTTTTTTGCATAATTAAAGTTTCTATTGAATGGAAATAAGTTTTTTATTTTTTTTAGGCGCCTATAAATATTATTAATATATATAATAAAACACAATATAAATTATGTATTTTGTTTAAATAATTTAACTATTATTGGTGAATAAGTTATTTTTGTAAACAATATCTTTGATAAACATAAAAAGCGCCATTTATTTTTCATCTAAATCAAATTATTTAAATATATTTTTGACATAATTTGAAACAATATCAGTATTTTATTGCAAATATATACTTTCTTGCTATAATTCGTCTTTTTAAAAGATAAAATTATTAATTATTTTCGCGCTATGTTATAAATTATCGCTTTTTAATTAAAATAATTATAATATTTTTCTTCTGCTAATATTATATTATTTAACACATGATTATTTAATAATAATACAAGCCAATAATTTACTGATATTTGTCACTTTCAATTTACCATTATATTCTAAACATTTCTCTAAAATATTAAAACACTCGTCCAAAAATATTTAATCAATATGCTTAATTTCTTGATCTTGTAATTATTATAATAAATCGCTTTTTATTATCTATATATAATTTGATTTGCTTATTGATTATATATTATTATTATAATTATGTTTCACAATTTTATAAATATTTTCAGTTTATAACTAATGTACTTTTCCGCAATTTAGACAACATTATTAATAAATATTTAGCTATTTAAAAGAGTGGCATTTACATTTATTCTATATTTTTGCCTCAATTTCATCTTTTATCGCGTCTTTATTAATCGCATTTTTTTTATTAGTGTCTATTTTGCTTTGTATTAGCTATTCAAAAATATTATCCATGTCGTTAAACTTAAATTTTTATTCATTTTTATTATAAATCATTGATATTGGTAATCAGATTTTGTAAATGTTGATATATATTACATTTCTTTAAATAAAAAAATTACTTATTATTATAATATATTTTGCGTTTTACATTAAACAAATTTTATAAGTTGCGCTCTAAATAATCATAGTTTCGTCTTTTATTAATAATATAATTTCATATTAAGTTCTATTTTGCGCAAAAATACAATAATATTATATATACATATTCAAATTATAATAACTTTTCCATATATAACATTATATTGCGCATTATCAATTATCAAAAATATAATTATTTGCGCCAAATATGTGTTTATATAGAAAATTTCGCAATCATTTATGTATCATATAAATGTATTATCAATATATTTGCGCATTTTTATTCCTTTAATATTTTATTAATGTGATTTGATATTTTTTGTTTGATGTACAGTTAATATTTAAAATAATTCGCAATTAAGTCGCGGTGAAATTATATATGTATATTAATATGGCGAAACTTATTAATTTATTTTTCACTCAAATAAGAAAACATATTAATAAATTTTAAATAAACCTTAACCCGCATTTTTTAGGGCGAACAAATAGTAATTATATAATGTTTCAAAAGAAATTTTGTTTAAAAGCTTTATATTTTATCTAATAATATCGGCGCTCAATATTATTATGAAAATTACAAGAAAATACATGGCTTTAACGCATAAAGTGTATTATATTTTGCAAAGTTCGACGCTATTATACCACAGTAAGGGCGCGAGATGAATTGAATATTTGACGGTCAATACAAACAGTATACTTTTATATATTTTTCGATAAACAATTAATTTTTTATATAATAAGTGTGAATTATAATAATATAAAAATATTTATACCGCGAATTTAAATATCAATATAATTTTAATTTATAGAATATTGAAGTATGTGTCGCGTGGTTAATATAAGTTCGTTCTTAATTAGCGACAAGTTGATTTAATATTTTAATTATTAATAACTTTTTGATATATTTTTTGCGGTTTAATATAATTTTCATAGAAAAAATAAAAATAATTTCTAAACTCATATACGGCAAAAATGTTTAAGAATTATTGTAGATAACTTTTTGCGATAAATTTATATTTGTTTGATATTATATAGCGGGTTAACTATAAATATCTAATGAGATACAATATAAAAAATATAAAAATATTAAAAAGTACAAAAATAATATAAATTATACCCCGCGCTTTTAAACAAAAAAAATAAATTATATTTTCGCAAAATAGTTATTAACAAAAATATTGGCGCAAAAATATATATTTATATTATTATATGTCTTTATTATTAAAAAGATTATAGACAACAATATATACCCGCATTAATTATATGAATTTAAACAAAAAATTATAAGTATTTTAAAATATAAATTTTAAGGGTGATATAATACGGAAAATATATGAAAAAGCGGTAATTAAAAATCATATAAAATTTGCGGGTATAGAATAATGTTGTGTGAGTAGGATTAATAATAAATAAATGCGAGAGAAATTTTAAATGTTAATTTTGCAAGGAAATAAGCATAAATAAAATAAAAATATAGTGAAAAAATTATAAATTTGCGTGTTTAAATAAAAAGAAGAAGAGAAAACATAAATATATTGTTTGAAATTATAGAAAAATAATATTTTGCGCGATGAATAATAATTAGAAAAGCTATTAAAAAAATAATAAAAAAATAAGAACTAAATGGTTAAGTAAATACATATAATAGGTTATTAATTTGCGGGTGGATAGGATAAAGAAGGTGTATAAGAAACGCCAAAATGGTTATAAAAATAAATATGGTTTTAAGAATTAATAGAAAATAAAGTAAACATAAAATTATCTATGGTAAACGTTGAAAAAGGAATGCCGCAAAAAATAAGTAATAAAGATTAATTTGAGGAAATGGAGGAGAACGTTTTAGTAGAATCAAAAAAATTGAGTGAAATGGTGACTGAATCATTAAATAAAGGTGAATACCCAATAATAATAGGCGGCGATCATTCATAATCAATAGGTTCAATTTATGCCGCAAAATAAGTATATAAAGACTTAAAAATATTATGGATAGACGCACATATGGATTTAAATACACCTTAATCATCAAAATCAATGAATATACATGGAATGCCATTATCTTACTTATCGGGTGATGTTAGCGGCAAAAATATGTTTAAATGTCTAAATTTGGGGGAGGATTTATGTTATTTAGGCGTGAGATCAATAGATGAATATGAAGAACAGTAACTATAAATGAAAAATATTTTATTGATACCGCCAAATAATTGTGATATCGCGCGAATTTAATAATTGGAAAATGAGATAGAAAACTATTTTAATCAAAAATAAAATTATTGGCTATCTCTTGATCTCGATGTTTTAGATCCGTAATAATTCAAATCAACAGGTGTTTTAGAAAAGAATGGTATATCATTTGAATTTTTACAAGAATTTTTGAAAATTTTTATTAAAAAAAGCGCGGGAATTGATTTAACAGAAATAAATTTTAATTTGGGTTTTGATGATTGCGCAAATGATAAAGAATTATTTAAATGTATTTTTTTGGAAATTATTAATTAAATAGAAAATATGTATTGAATTATAGGCCGCTTATTAATTTTTTTATTATTTAATATGGTTTATAAATGAATATTATAAATAAAAATTTGTATTAATATTCCCGAACTTATAATTTAACGCGATATATTAAAAAATAATATAATTATGATCCTATGTAATTCAGTGATTATCGCCAAAAAATAGTTTAATATTTCAATATATATCAATAAGACATTTATAATTATTTGTATTAATATATTATAGCGCAAAAATATTATCATAAAAAAAATAATAATTAAATTATTATTAATGATTATAATTATACTATTTATATATTATATATACCTCTTAAAGATAAATATTAATTAATTGATGTTTAATATGAATATGTTGTACTATAATTGATTCAAATACACAAACACATTCTTAAAATTATATAATTATATTAAATTAATGATATAAATAGTATATTTCGGGATATATACGCAAATATTTAATAATTATAAAGTTAGTTATTATAAATACAAATATCAATGATAAAACCAAGAAACCGCTAAATTATTTATCCAATGACAAATTATACAACTATATATAATGTATAAACGTCATTATAAGTGTATTCTGATTAATATAACATTACTTTTACGCCATTTGTTTAAGCCCAAAATAAAATATATTTCGTTAATAAAATGAATGATAATTAATATATTTTGCATATTCAATATGTTTATACATACTTATTGAAATAATATTTATTGCAAAATAATATAGTTTTTTTATAGACATATTTATAATTATACATATATTAATCGCAAAAATAATTATTATAATAATAATATCACGGTTTTGATAAAAACACATTTATTTATAATAATAAATAAATTATATAATTATAATAAAATGAATAACTACATTGTATATAATATAGATGAGGGTGATTTAGAAAATCAAAAACATGAAGCATACGACGATAGTGTTGAGTCATCATATACTATGGAAAGACTTATATATACAAATAAAATTAATCAGAAAAAAAACATATAAATTCGCAATTTATAATAGTCGGATTATCAATATGAATAAGATAATAAATAATGTCCGTTTACATTTAGTACCTATAGAGAACCTCCTGCAAAATAATAATATATTTCAGCGTTTTCAACTAATTTTTTCAAATGAATATATTCGCGATATTATTTTTACGCAAATTAATTATATATTATATAAATATGACAAAATAAAATATTGATGAATGTGTTAATCGTATTTAATAATTGAATTATTTTGGCGGCAATGATACTGTACACAAAACTATTTTATATGATATTATTGATAAACAGCTATATTAAAGCCAAATTAATCATAATAAAAACCATCGCGATTTTAATTAAAATTACTTCGAAAAAATCAAATTCGGTGTCAAATATCCCATCTCCAGCGATCTCTCTCACAATAATAATGATTCTTCATCTTAATAACATGATTCTATTAATGACCTCTTCTCGAACAATAATTCTTTTATATTTAATAGCGATTTGCACAAATTTAATATTATGAAAATTCCCGACAAAATTATTTAGGGATAACTTCCCGGTAATATTTCTATTTATTGTATTTTTCCTAAATCTAATTCGCATATGTATAATTTTGATATTGATAAAGTTAAACATATTTAAAATTCCGTTCTTTAATCGCAAAATTTTATTGATTATAAATAATTTGGATTATTTTTATATTAATTAACCTCTTCTCAATAAATATTTGATAAAGATCTTTCGGCATTAAAATTATTATTTTTGCTTTAACTTTATTAAATTATTCCTATATTTTGCATTTATTAAGGCATTTTTATTGAATAAATGTAATCATATCTCGCAAATCTCGATTATAATGATATCGAATATAATGAATTATCTGATGATTAATTTAACACTCAAAAATAAAATATTTCTTAAAACCAAGTCATTTCTGACATTTAAAAAATGAAATATAGCGTTCAAGTTTAATTAATTTCATTTTTAATCAATTCGCTTAAATAAAATAATTTTAATATTGATTCATTAATCCATAAAAGCCGATCTAATCATTTAGCCACACTTTTAAGTAAGGAATTATAAAATCACGATATTTCAACCCTCAATAATAATATATAAAATTTATTACCGGCAAATACTATAATACCTGTCGCCACTGATAATAAAATATCATGATTTTAATTTTTCGCTTAAATTTACTTTATTTATTTGGCCGCAATTTTACATGTATTATCTTTATATTTCATTTATTTTTTATTAAAATTAATACTTTTCGCGTCATATTTGTAAAAACATATTTTAATATTGCGTAATTTAAATAATATTTTATTTTTTATAATAATATCGCGTGTTTTATTTTATTATTTGCTTTATTTTATTAAGCTTTTTATTATTTTACTCAGTTTTTTATTATTTTATTTAAAAAAACCCCGGATATCTTTATATACTTTTTTCTATCCACACTTTTTATTTTGCCATTTATTATTAATCGCCACAAAATTAAAACTACAATACATTCATTTTTATAAACTCAAAATAATTTTTATTTTTAAATCGCGGATTTTAAATATTTGTTGTATATAAATTCCGACAATAATTCACATTTATAATTTACTCATATAATTTATTAACGCCTACATTATGATATATGAATTTCGCGGTATATTATAAAATATTTCACTTATTATTTTTCGTTTAAACACAAGTCAACGCAAATAAAATCAATATTGTGTATTAAATGACCTTTAAAACTATTTTATATTGAAGCATATAATAATTCTTTAAAAGCTTTTCTATTAACGCGAATCATAATTTTAAAATTATTTTATATATAACGCAAAAATAAAATATTACTCTTTTGATTTTTATATAAAACTTATTGATATAAATTTGCGCATATTAGTTAAAAATAGCAATAATAATTAATTTTATAAGCGCGAAAATATATTTAATACTTTAAATTCGGCGAATAATAATTTTGTTGCGCTATAGAATAATATAAATTTTGTATTTATGAAAAATTGCGATGAAAAATTGCGATGAAAAATTGCGATGAAAAATTGCGATGTATAAGAATGAAACAATAAAATCATGCTTTATTTTTATACAAAAATGAAAAAAATGTATAAAAAAAAGATAATATATAAATGTATTTTCCCATAACTTGTTTTACTTGTGGCTTACAAATTGGATATTTGTATTAAAGGTACTATATAATGATATTCGTGAATAATTGTTAAAATAAAGAAGAATTTGAAAAAATATTTTAAATAATAAACGAGCAATAATTAACATCAAATGTAAATATAGAATAATTATATGAATTTATATCATTTTCTATATAACATTTTGATACTTATTAGCCGATCGATGAATAAGCGGGTATAGATCAATTACTTTAGTAATACAAAATAATACATAGTTTATAGGAAATTGATTAAAAAACAAATTTATTTATATAAAAAAACGAACATATAAAATAATTATTTATGCTAGTTTATAAACAAATGTATACGGCTAATAAATAAATATATTAAAATGGCTTATTAATAAATAATGAAAAAAAGAATTTTATAAAACATTTTCTAGACGCGAATTAAATAAATAATATATGCTGTAGAACAGTTATCATCAGCAATGTCAATTATTATGAGTAAAAATATTTAAAAAAGTGATCATTAAATTATAAAACTAAGATATTTTTTATTTGTATAATTGAGACGGTTATTTATTTCCTAATATATTAATTCATTTTATATTGATTCGCACATATTACATTTTGTTTATTTTTTATCATCATTTTATTTTTTTTCATCATTTAATTTTGTATTTTTATTTTAATCTATTATACTGTGACGCCTTTAATCACTTAATTTGCGGACAGATGATTATTTTCTATAAAAATTACTGTTTGATCTTTTTCGAGAAGATTTAGAAACCCGCGACTTTTAATTACTTTTTTTTCTTCCACCCGAGTATAGCCTTTAATTTCGTGTTTTTTCATTAATTTCTTATTATTATGCGTTAATATTATGCCTATTTTAAACATTTTATAAATAATTAAAATCGTATTTATACTTTTATTAATATTATTGTCCGCCATTTAAAGAATTAAGTTAATGATCTTTTTCAAAGACTGCCGAAATATTTTGCGCAGAAATTTATTGGGAATTTTTATTTAATTGCATTTATAATGTTGAATTTTTATTTTGCGAATTTTTCTTTTTAAATACAATATCATAAATTTATTGTATTTAGTCTGAAGACATTGTATTACAAACTATACCTGTGTATTATTTTCTTTTATCTTCGTGTATTTTTTTGTTATTTTATATAATTTTAAGTTATTTGTCGTATATTAAATATACATCATTATATTCGAATCGATAATCATTAAAATTTCGCTCACTAACCTCAACCCATTAATCGCGCATATAAATATAAATCATATCTTCTTGATTACATATAAATCCTTAATATTTATCATTGATTATAGGCGGAAATATAATATATAAAATATATAAAATACTTTTGTCGTTTATTACAATACTGTTTTTCATAAGTTAAAGCATCATTTGTAAATTAGTTGTATTAAGTGTATCGGCAATATGTTTGTATATTTCTAAAACATCATTAATATTGTATTTAATATAATCTTTGTGCGAAAACATATTATCAATTTGATAAAATTTAAATTTTGCGTTTATAATTGTTTAAAAACTTTTGAATTTTGATTTTATACATGAAGAAAAATCATTTGAAGATGATGCTTCATATATTTAATTTTCTATTAAAATATCAAGTTCTGGTAATTTTAATTATTATATAACATAATCACCGACAAAATGTATATTATTAAGTTAATAAAGTGCCAGTAAAATTTATTCATCGGAAAACATATTTAAATTTATATGAAACTAACCATTTTTTATTTGTTTAATGAGATAATTAATATGATAAATATTATTTTATTCAAATTATTATTAAACAATAAATTACAATTAAAGTTATAATTCAATATTTAAATGTGATAAATAATAATTATTATAATTAAAATCGGTGTGAATTTGTTTTTTCTATTGAAATTCAAGCATTTTATATTAATTATCGATTAATTTGTATTTTATATTTGAAACTTAATATTAAATATCAAAATATAAGTTTCCATAATACTATATGTCAATCGCCACTTCGTGCAAATATTTTTCATAGTTTAAAATGGCTTAATAGTTATGAAGTTATTAATATAAATTTATTTCTTCATTTGTCGCCGATAAATTATTAATAGCGGTTGAATTATTTAATTCTTGATATTATATGGGGGTAAGTTTATTGCCTGTTTAAAAAGAAGAAATTAAAATATAAATATTTACAAATTATTGTTGTTTTGCTAATAATTTGTGTGATTTTGTTCTGACACATCTACCCATAAGTTAAATCAAATTAGAAATATTATACGGCAATTATAAAATATATTGATAGTTTATACCGAAAAAACTATAACCTTCTTTTGACGCATATGAACCGATTATAATTTGGCAAAATTCTCCTTGCAAATTACTAATACTATTGAATAATTAAACTTATTGCGCATATAATTATTTTGTTTATCCTGTAAAAGGAAGATATTTATATGGTATAAATTTGTGTTCAGAATTTTCGTGATTGTTATATTATAATTTGCATAAATAGCATTTTGTATTCATAGTGGGTTGTTTATCGAACATAATAATACCATTTGCGGCGAATAATTATTCAATTAGATCAGTGCCGACAGATTTAATATTATTGATATAAACAAAACTTTTGCCTTATTTTTCAAATAATTAAGTTAAAAGAAATTTTAATTTGGGAGAATATTTACCGATATTATCGTATAAAAGAAAATCTCCAGAAAGATAAACATCATTACTATTTTTTTTATATGTTATTTTAATTTGATTTTAATCAAGCCATTTAATAACGTCTTAATTTTTGTCTTCATATAAAGAAAAAAGTTCTTCTAAAGATTTACAGCTGAAAGGATATTCAAATTGTAAAACATTATTATAATCTTGTAAAGAACTATAATCAATAGTTTAATAATATTTTTTGTATTAACTATAATCAACGGCGACAAAAGGTAAATCTTTATAAATTTCATAAAATATTCCTTGTATATAAACTGATGGCAGGTCAACTTCAGCTTATGGAACAAAAGAAACATTATTTTGTAAATAAAGCTATATAAAATCGCGCACATTATCAATTTTGTATTTAGGTATGATATCGGAAAATTATTAAAATATAATTTTTTAAATATCGTCATAAGGAATAGTAAAATTTATTTATTAATATTAATTTTTTTCCGGATAAAAATCTTTTAAAGGCTCTTTTAAAGAATAATTTGATTGAGGAATGACCATAAGATTTAATAAATCATATATTTCGGTTGGATTATTCATAGGTGTGGCGGACATATATATAATTCTTATTTTACTTTTAAAAATGTTAGAAATTAATTAAATGGCATATCCCCAAGTATTTTATTGAGTTTTATTATACACGTTTTAAATTTCGTCATAAATAATAACGCTATTTTCTAACTATTTAAGAAAAGTTTTATTAATTTTGATTTAATTATCCTGCGTTATAAAAAGTTAATAAACAAGCTATTAATACCCTAAAAGCGTAATTTTTTTATTAATAATATGAACGGCTTATTTAATTAAACTTTATTTTTGTGCGGGATCTTTTTCATTTTTTATTAGTATTTACATTTGTTTTGGTATGATATTAACTAGCGAGCTATTTATAATTGTATCATAAAAGTTACTTTTTTAAAGTGTTAAAATAAATATTCTATGATTTAATTAAAAATTTTGGCAAATTTACAATGAAGTTATAGTTTTACCAAGTCCAGTGCCATGATTAACAAGAAATCTATAAATGTTAGTATAGGGAGTTATTAAAAATTTAATAAATTATTAATATGGCTTTAATTATTGAATATTTTGTTCATCATAATTTTATAATTGGCTCAAAAATTATAATTCATACTGATCTGACATTTAATAAAAAAATATAAAAATAATAATAAAATAAACGAGAATATATGTAGATATCGCAATTATAGTAATAATAAAATCATGTAGATTATTAATTATTGAAATTATTGATTTATTGAATGAGTTATTAGCGTTTTGTAGTTTCAACTTGACACTATTCATTAGCCGAATCATCATTAATTTTATTTGATTTAGAAGGTGTTTCTAGTGGTTCGGGACAAGTTTTATTGCAACTCAACTAATTAATATATTTTTGCATATATCCTTATGTATATAAGTAATATATTAGTACTAGAACGGAGATAATCACCAAAAATTATTGCAATTACATATTTAATAGCAAAAAAAATAAAAATAAAGTTAAATAATATGAAGAAGAAACTCAATGATATAAACCTTTTTAGAAGAGACCGTCAGCGCCACCAAAAGTGTGAGAATTATCAGCTCTTGCGCCACCATGTTGTCTAGTTTGGCTCAATCCTCCGTGAAATTACGATAATTAAGATAATCCTCCGTGGTGAGAACTTTAATTGAGAGGTAACCAACAGGTACTATGATAAGGGAGGGCGCCACCGACTTTATCAAGTTAAACACCAGGAATGACGGCACCTAAATTATTTTTTACAACTGCTTCATAAAGACCTGCTTATTTTAAAGAATTACCATTTGAATCTACAGTATTAACTTTATTACCTTGACTATCAGTTGGATAAAAAGTGTATTAAGCATCAAGTCCGGTGGTGGTACCAGATCGTTTATAAAGTTATTGGAAAGAGCAAAGATCGGAATTTAAAACTTTTCCATTTGAATCAGATGGTGCATTTTTAAGCCAATTATCATCAAGAACAACTAATTCACCGCCAAGTTAACGTGGTTTGCCAAGAACATTTTCACCGCCTTAATATAATGCATTTTATTTGTTTTTTACTAAATAACCTCCTTGCGTAGAAGAACCATATTAATCATTCATTTTTTAAGTTAATTTATCAGTTTATGTTGTTTGAATAATGGCAGTACCTTCATTGCCGGGCGAGTCAAGTTCAGTATAAAATTTGGTATTGGGAGAATAAACATCGCCGACACCACCTCTGATACCTTTAACGGCAGCTCCACCCAATTTTGGTTACATACCAGATAAATTATTCAAATTTGTAGAATAAAATTATGCGGCTTTTCTTCTTTCCTCATTGGTGTACATTGTATATGCGATGTAGACTACCAATACTAAAATACAGATCAGAAGACCTTATAATCTTGTGCAATGTTTACTTAATTCGGCTAATACATCGTCGCAAGTTTTGGTATCCCCACCCATCAATCGTACTCTTTCAACATAATCATCAGAATTATAATTTTAGTTCATTTACTATTGTAAAAAAATTGATTAAAAAAAAATAAATAATAAGAAGGATGCAAAATAAAAATTTAATTCAATTAATTCTTTAAAATTTACATTAATTATTATTAATTCGCGGTATTATTAACGATGATTAATTACCATAATAAGCATTTATGGACGATTTTTATAAAGTAACTAAATAATAAAATGATAAAAATATCAAAACATATCCAATTGATAAAGTTATGCTTTGTACTATATGGTCAGCATATGTTTAATTTGATATTATTGATTTTCTTGCAAAAAAAAATAAATAGAATAAATTTTCTAATTTAATATTGATTGCTGATGAAAATGTCATTTATCAATAATAAAGAAAAGCGGAAAAATAATGCGTTAATAATATAACTAATGTCATAAGGGTCGATTTATTATCAACAAAATTATTTTATATAAATCCTACCATTTCCATTAATAGTTTTTATCCAAAACGCATTGATTCCGCAACTTAAGAATATTAATTCCTTAAAAATAGTCTATATATTGATTAATAATAGCTCGAAAAAGTTTTTATTAACGATCCTTGTATATTATACTATGGATTTCAATTAAAAGACATTATATAAGTAATTTATTTAGATAAAGATGGTCCTCAATAAACGTTTTGGTAAATAATATAATCAGATGATGATTAATTTTCATTTGTATATTATATCCCCATTCAATGATTTTTAAATATTAAATTAATAATTTATCGCGTTTTATATTTAAAATATCATTATATGAAACATATTTAATAAATTTTCATCAGATAAATATGATTAATATAATTAATTTGCATAAATTTCGCACAATTTATATGATGATTATTTATTATCGCAACATAATAATTTCATAAAAATATATTGTTATTATATATTTTCGCGAGATATATATTTTTAAAATATAGAAATTAAATTTTATTTGTTGTTAATTATCCATTAATCTGTATAATTATATATTTTTTTTTATATACCCGCGTTTTCTATTTATAATTTCAAATCATTTATCTTTTTCTATACTTTATTTTATATTTCTTGATCGCCACATTAAATACATTCATTAATTCCTTCATACATCATGTTTGATAACATTCCTGTTATTATTCCATAATGCTTTTCCTTTTCAACCAATGTATAATTAATATCATACATTTTCGCGAAAATATAATATTAAAAATTATCTTTTGTGTCATTGATATTTTGTATTATTTCCCCCATATTATTATCAACTTTATAAACATAAATTTGTTATTAAATATGTTGATTTACTATACTATTTGTCAATAATGTAAAGGATTATTTATTTAATTAATAAGAAATATCCCCTTTTTTCATGTTTAACAAATGAGTTTAACCGGTGATACCTATTAAAGATATATATAGCGGCGTTCTCTTGTATAACTCGTTAAATTAATTTTTTTATTGAATTATATTTGTATTATAGTAGGAAGTGAAAATATTTTTAAAATTAGTGATGTAAAATTATGCGTCTGTATAACATCCCAAATCGCAAATATCAAAAATAGACAAACCCAATTTAACTTGATCAATATAATATTCTGGCATACAATTTTGAATTATACGCCTTCTTGCCGGCGCCTTTTATTCATATAAAACTGTTAAATATGTTTACTCGAAAAGCTATATATTTTGCCATTTTTATGGTATTTATGCGTATTATAATAATCTTGATGTTTTAACTATTGATAATCCGTCAGGTGATTAATGACAATTTTTTAATTCATTTTGTCCTTACATACAAGTCGCCTCCAATATTTTTGTATCTAGCATACTATTTATTATCTATTAATGAACCGGCTCAAAAAATACTCCCCAATCCATCATTATTGTATCGTATTATTATATTTGAACGCCATTACATTTATCTAATTTTTATTAAAACAACGGTTTATCATTGAATTAGCCTTTCTTTTTATTCGTTGAATATAAATTATTCATTTCCGAACCTCCAAATGACTTTTTCCTGAATTCATGCCATTATTGCGACTTTTATACTAATTATTCCATTTAATTTTCATTTATAAATTACTTTAATTTCTAGAACAATATCATATATTCATCACTGTAATCATTTTCACTGCTTAATTCAAATTATAATGCTTTTATATCATTTGTTGTTATACTTTCTGTTATTTCAACATTTTTATCCGATTATTTCTAACATTTCTCTTCTGTTTGTTTCATTTCTTCCAAAAAAATATCGTTTTTTATTTATTCTTTCAAAGTATAATATTCTTTTTCGCATTTTTATATTTCTTATATCATATTTTGCGTATTTTCATCGCTATTTTTGTTTTAATTCAAACATATTTCGCCATTTTATTCAATATTCGTTTAGAGTTCTTTTTTTTATATTGTTTATTTTTGATTTAAAAAATTTTTTT
>Ga0194127_10002653_pt1 | contig 23886 bp, 29 predicted proteins | sample TA2KigC100mmetaG_FD_148624 | JGI IMG/M metagenome (GOLD analysis project Ga0194127, IMG submission 148624) | Freshwater microbial communities from Lake Tanganyika, Tanzania - TA2015036 Kigoma Deep Cast 100m | ecosystem: Environmental > Aquatic > Freshwater > Lake | place: Tanzania: Lake...
GAACCATCCGCCGTGAAATATCTCCTCAATCTTTCTGTCTTCGGATTTGTGATACAAAAACAGGATGCTCAGCGAAAAGAGTGATATGCTCAGCCAGAAACTTATAGCCGCGTACCAGAATATACAGGCGGTGGTATGCAGGTGAAATATTTTTGAAAAACAAACGCCGGCAAAGTTAATAGCTACAACAATGGTGAATAAATTGAGCGTTTTTTCCGGATTGAGCAGTTCGTTTAAAGTATCCTTGTTGAATAATACCGTTTGTGTTACCTTAAAAATGGCCACAGAGAGGAATATCACCAGACTCGCTATGAAAAACCAGGGAACAATCACCGCACAGCCATACAAATGAGAGACGAATGCAATCATTAGCGTGGCTGCAACGGCCGTAAACCACCGGGTATCCAGTGAATAGGTTGCAATCTTTAATAAACTCATGTTTTCTCTTTACCTCTCACATTTGATCATTTTGAAGAAAAAATATCGATGGGTTCGCTGCGCTTAACCCATCCTACATGACTGTGTAATCTGCGAAATCTGTGGTTTCCGATGTTTTTGTCTGCCTGAAATCCTAGGTAACATTCACTGCTTTTTTGTGCATCTTCGTTATCGTTTTCTCTTCCATAAAAGAAAGGCTCATTAAGCATACGAGCGATACGAAGATAAATCCTAACGAGTAATTGTTGGTATAATCCCTTAACGTACCCAGAATAATCGGGAGGAAGAAACCGCCGAGTCCGCCTGCCGCCCCCACCATACCGCCGACAGTGCCGGTATCCTTTGGGAAATACTCCGCAACAAGTTTAAATATAACACCATTGCCTATACCCAGACAAACACCCATTATATAAAAGACCGTAAGTGATGTCATTAACGATACGTTTAAGTTCAGGAATATCAATATGCTGAGTATCGCCAGTGAAATGACAACTAAAATGCGTCTTCCGGGAATAAGATCGCCAAGGTATCCTCCGAGAATACGGGCAAATGTGGTGGCAAATACGAATATGGCGGTGAAACTTCCCGCCTTTACCGGCGTGATCTTATAAAAATCTCTTAAGTACGAAGGCAACCATAACGAAAAGCTCACAAAGAATCCAAAGGTCATGAAATAGAATAGACAAAAGACCCAGATCAAATTGGAAGACTTATATACCTTCAGTTTATCGCTGAAGGTAGGAGGTTTTGCATTGGCCGGCTTTGGCGCATCTTCGGAGAAAAACCAGTAGACAAAGGCCATTATAAGCAAGGGAATTGAGTAAACCATAAATACCTTATGCCATCCTATAGACTCTACAAGGAGGGGCGCTCCGAATGTGGCAACGGCAGAACCGACATTACCCACACCATAAATCCCCAGTGCCAAACCCTGTTTTTCTTTTGGATACCATTGAGAAACCTGTGGAATTCCAATGGCGAAAGATGTGCCTACCAAACCGAAGAAAAATCCGCAGATCAGTAAAAAGCTGTAGCTCTGCGCAAAACCTGCGATGAACATAGGGAAAAAGCCAAATAAGAGCAGGATACTAAAAACCCGCCTGCCGCCAAATTTGTCCGTCAGAACGCCAATGGGTACCCTGGCAATAGAGCCGAGCAATACAGGCGTTGCGAGTAGCAATCCCACGGCAGTGGAAGATAACTTGAACTCTACTTTCAGGTATGCTGCTAAAGGAGAAAAAAGCGCCCAACCGGCAAAGCACGTGGCAAACGCCAGTGTCGCAAGCATCAGCACCCTTGTATTTCCATTGGGTGTTTGTACTGATTCATTCATAAAAACAATCTCCTAAAATCTAAAATTATGCTGTCTTCGATAACTATTTCTATCTTCATGTAGGGGTAATTCATGAATTACCCCTACCAGAAATTGTTCCGTTTAAGTCCCCTTAATAAAGGGGATTCAGGGGGTTGTGATTTTTTTGCTATCTAGCAACCCCTGAAATTGTTTCGTATTTAGATATTCGTATTTCGAATTTAGTTGCGGCCAAAGGCCGCGCCAAGTCCTTTGCGTCTCTGTGGTGGACTGAATTCTATAATTCACTAAGACACGCCGCAATGTCGTCCATACTAAAAGGTTTGGTAATCACCTTTTTTGCGCCTTTTCTCACCGCCTCCCTTGCAATATCCTGGTCTGTATAGGCTGTAATAATCACTATATGGACATGAGAAGAAAATCTTGTCCCTTGTATCTGCTCTAAGAATTCGATGCCATCCATGCCCGGCATCTTCACATCCAGCAATATAATCGAGTATCTCTGTCTTTTAATCTCCTCCAGTGCCTCTAAACCATTTTTCACGGCCTTCGTTTCATAGCCGCTGTCTGTCAATGAATTCAGCAGCACCCTTCTGTACCCTTCTTCATCATCAACGATTAATATTCTTTTCGTCATCATCGTTACAAATTCCCATGAAACGTTTATGACCTTTGGTCACAAAGTTGGATGATATCTTTCCTTCGTTTGTCATTCCGAGCACGTTCACTTAGTTCAGTGTAAACTCCGCGAGGAATCTTGAGATTCCCCAATACATTCGGAACAAGGATTTCTCCCTTCGGTCGAAATGACACTTACAGGTGAAATTGACCTTTTCGATAGTATTGTTTCGCAATGCCCGTACCTATAAAAATAAAAAACGCTTAGATTGCTCTAAGCGTTTTTTGTTTATAAGGTTATGAAGAATAGAAAATTATTTAGAGATTTTTTAAAAAATTTAACTGCAAACAATTCGTTTCATATCAAATTTTTACCAAAATTTGTAAGTAGCTAAATTAACGTTAGTTATAAAGCAACAGCAAAGTCTTAATAAGTGGAAACAGTTTGGTTACACTTTAGGGGTCTTTTTCATGAAATCGCATGAACATAAAATAAGAAGCAAAGAATTGGGAAAAACAAGTCAAATTCAGACTATGCAAATAAATGTAAGTTCAATCTGTAAATTCGGAAAAAACTTGTTCATTTTGAAAATTACGCACTGATACAAGTCAATAGTAAAAAAACATATTGGTATAAGCAACTATAGCATAGTTACATATGATTTATAATAAACATATATAAATTTTTTTCTTTACATAAATACCACTGTATGGTATTATTCCCTAGCACGGTATGTATGTGTAAAATACTTTACCTGAAAAGGAGAAGATTTCTATGAAAATATCCCGGCATGCCCAGAAAAGATTGCAACAACGTGGACTGGATTTAACCGTATTGAAAATAATTGAGGAAACAATATTGCCAAAGTATAGCAATAATAGTCAGCAATTTTTCCTAAAAAGGCGTGATGTCTTGGAAATTGGTAGTATAATTCGCCGGATTGCGGACAAGTTTGAAAAATCTGCCGGCACGAAAATGATCTTTGACTCAAGCGGCTCAACGCTTATTACAGAGTCTCTTGCAAGGAGGGTATAAAAAAGGGTTGCGGTAGAGCCGTTAGAGTTTTTTTCAAAAAGACAGAGACAAGGAATCAGACTGAGAAAGTATAAAATAGCTGAGAAGCAAGCAAAAGTAGCCAGAACAAGGAGAATGGAGAGTAAAAAGAGAGGTTCTGTGCGTAGTATCTCCGCACAAATGAGGAAAAGCATGGATTTGACGGAAAGTTAAGAGATTCATAGTCGTAAAGTATCTTTAAAGCGATCGAAGATAACCGTGAGGTTATGGGCAACAAAGGCAACAACAATATGGGTAAAAATGGCCGAGAGATTAAAATTCAAGAAGGAAGCGACCTGCCGGACTCGTTTGTTGTCGGAGAACACACGCTCGACAGAAGTTCTTTTTTTAAAGTCGTCTTTCCACTGGAAAGAGCCTTTCGGAGTAGTTGGAGTTCCATAGATGCGAAGGTTGTCTTTTATCTGAAGTTTGAAGGTTTTGTACGCTTGTTGTGGTTTAAGGCACGTAGAGGCATGCGGGCACGAAAAGCCGTTATATCCATTGGGACATCTGAACATAACGGTGTTTTGTTTTTTGTCTGAGCCGTTGGGTCTCAGAGGCATATCCACTTTGGTACAGTGGTATACCTGATCTTTGATGCGAAAGAGTTCTGAAGACGGAGAGGTTTTGGTTTCCTCACGATGTGGGATAACTGGTTCAGCCTTGAGGCTGCCTACCACGAAGTGATAGTTGTCTTTATCGTCGTATCCTTTATCGGCAGCATATTTTTTAAAGCGGAATTGAACAATCGTATCGATAACCTTTAAGAGGGGGATGAAAAGCGGATTATCGTTCAGACTCGATGTCGAGACAAAGAGTCCCATGACAAGATTCGATACTGAATCGACAAGGGTATGAACTTTATGCCCATAGTAGTGTTTGCCGCGTTTTGAGGTAAACGAGGCATTGACATCTTCGGATACCCACTCGGCAGGGTGAGTACACGTTCCAGCATACGGGCATGTTTTGCAATTTCCTGTAAGCGTCTTGTGGAAAGGATTTGCGTGGCTGTCAAGAATCGATGAATCGACTGCGGCCAGATACGAATCAACGATTTTATGGGTAATGGCAACGGTCACGATGAAGTAAAAAACGGCAAGGAGTTGAATGGGGGTAATTTCATGATTTTTAAAGCGGTTTATCTGAGATTCGTCGGGTATTGCCAGAGGAGATAAACCACATGCCTTTGCATACTTGTCGTTTTCCGAGAGGAATCGTGGGATTTCAGCGTCAGACGGCAGATTCTTGAGATGTCTCAGCAGGAGCATCTTGAACTTGGAGATATTCGAGTAGTAGGAAGAGATTTTCTCGTCAGAAGTTTTTTTGAAGAGAGAACGAGAAACAGACACATTAGGATTTTCTTCAAGAATGTAATTCAGAAAAGAGAAGTCAAAGAAAGCAAGGATAGCCAGAGGATAGTGCTTTTCGAGTTGGCGGGGAGAATAGAAAAAGTGTCTGAACCAGGCATCATCGTCAATATCACTAAAGGTACGTTGTTTGTGGGGAGACAGGAAGTTTTTAAAATTGAGCGGCGGACTGGAAAGAAACGATTCGGGAATCTTTTTGAGTACGGACTCGATTTCCTGAGCAGTTTGTGAAAGGGTAGATTCGTCATATACGGAGAGGTTAAACCATTCATTGATTGGTGTGCCGGATTTTAAGTCAGACAGAGAATTATAAATCGGGTCATGGGTATTTCTGACAAAGAGCATGTAATGTGCCTCCTTAAAGGTACTGGGGAAAAATACGTGGCAGTATTATACCAGGTGTAAGGAGGATTTTAAAGAACAAAATGGCTGAAATACGGCTATTTGCAAGGCTTTTCAAGCCTTGCAAGACACTCAAGAAACAAGAAGGAGGACTGAGCAATGGATGTGATAGTAGAGAGAGGTTGCGGTTTAGACGTACACAAGGAGACCGTGGTAGCGTGTATTGATGGAGGCGGCATCAAGAAAGAGATACGGACATACAGCACCTTCACCAGCGAATTATTTCAGTTAAAGGAGTGGTTAAAAGGCAAAGGAATAACCCATGTGGCGATGGAAAGTACGGGGATATACTGGAAGCCGGTATATAACATTCTGGAAGAAGACTTTGAAGTGGTATTGGTCAATGCCCGACATATAAAGCATGTTCCTGGGAGAAAGACAGATGTGTGCGACAGCGAATGGTTGTGTAAGCTTCTCAGGAACGGCCTTGTCAAAGGTAGCTTTGTTCCTGAGCGAGACATGAGGGAACTGAGGGATTTGACGAGATATCGTAAGAAGCTGGTGCAAGCAATATCGTCAGAGAAGAACCGGGTACAGAAGGTACTGGAAGATGCCAATGTAAAGTTGTCGGTGGTTAGGGTGGTTAGGGTCGCACCTTCACAGGTTGTCCGAGAATGTGGCCAATAAACAAAAACAAACAACAAAGAAATTGTGTGTAAAGTAAATGCGATCGATAAACAAGTCAAAAATTGTTTAAGATTTTTCCTTCCAAATCATAATTTTCTATTTTCATATTAAAAAGCACAGGAACTACCCAAGGAGAGCTTGGTTTCCTCGTATTCTCCTACACTGTGGCAGGCTTTATTCCCATTTTCAGCATCTTTTTTAAATTCCATCCTATACACATCAGTTTAAACTCTCCACGTACCTTTTCCAGTCCTCGTAAGAGAAAGTTTCGATATCCTATATTAAATTTCAAATGCCCGAAGATAGGCTCAATGATATATTGCCGCATAAAATACTTTGCTCTTCCTTCTTCAGACAACGACTTTTCTCTCATCTTTTGCAACAGAGGTTCTCGAATATCTATTAATAACTCTCTGACTTTTGCCTTCGTGCATAATGACCGCTTCTGACATGCCCCGCACTCCCTCCCCTTATAAACCTTATGATTCCACTGCCGGCTCTCTGTCTTATTTCTTCTTTATCATTTGACAATTGAAATATGAATATACTATCTTCTAATGCCTACCCAGGAAAATATAAAATGACAATAAAAAGTGTAGTTGCATTCATCGTATGCATTGTGATTGATGGTTGTGCGTCCTTACCACCTGTTGATGATAATCAGACAGAACGACAGGTAATTGATATATACGATAATCAGGGAAACGTAAAAGAGCGGATGATTATCAAAGATGATTATATTACGATCTATGACAAGGACTGGAAGACAAAGGGGTATGGAAAGGCGCAAAAATAGCCTGACGTTAAGACCTTCAAAGTTAGCCATAGAAGTCACAGCGTGGCGAAGCCACAACTAAAAAAATACCACACAGATTACGCTGATTAAACAGGCTAAAAATCTTTAATTTATTGCAGACGCTTGTATATTTCTTTTCTATGCCCGATACGGAGAACAACGATATCGTTGCCTTCAATATCAAAAATTACCCGATAATCGCCTATTCTGAATCGGTACGTTCCAATTGACGGATCGCGGAGTTTGTCAGAATATAAAAGTGGGTTTGCTTGCAGTTTCAGGAGTGCTTTCCCTATGCGGTTTTTTGCGGCAGGATCCAGCTTCTTTATATCCCTTTCGGCTCTTGGGGTATAGGTGAGCTTATAATTCATTCGCCAAAAATCTCATTATGCGATTTTGTTTTGCCCGCTTTATACTCTTCTCTTGCCTCACATATGCTTTGCAGGTAATCAGGAGAGGTAATGGCAAGCAAATCCTCAATGAAAGCCTCTCTGTCCTTTTTTTTCATTCTCTTTACTGCTTCTATGATTTCATCTGCTGATATAGGCACTTTTAACTCCGGCATATAAAGACCTCCTATTTAGTCTAATTGTTTTTTAAATTATTATGCGCATTTTATCACAGCGTGGAATTTAAGTCAAAAGGCGTTCTCTGCTGTGAACTGTTACGAGTATGGGACGAGTCACTCTGGAAATAGGGTGTTGATTCCATTGCACTCCCGATCCATGTCTGAGAACAAGTAAGAATTGAAATGAAAGTTAGAACCACCAGCGTAGTTGGTGGTTCTGACTTTGACAAAAATTAAGGGTACTAATGTTACAATTATTTTAGAATAGCACATTTTCGAACATTTTGCTTTAATTGATCGCCCAGCCTGTCTTCTTCCATATCAAGGTCATAATCCATCTGTAATCCCAGCCAGAACTGTGCGGATATTCCAAAATAACAACCGAAACGCAAAGCGGTGTCTGCTGTAATTCTGCGTTTTCCATGCACAATCTCATTTATACGGCGTGGAGGCACACCAATATCAACAGCCAACTTATTCTGACTAATCCCCATTGGCTTTAGAAATTCCTCTAAGAGAATTTCACCCGGATGCACTGGTTTGATTTTTTGTTTGTTCATAATATGTTCCTTTGAACGATTTAATCATATTGCATGAATATGGTATAACGCCTGACGTTAAATGTCAAGAATAACCTTTCCTGTCAGCACATACGCAATATCGTATAGGTGTTAAAAAACATCTCTCGATTTAATATTGTATCTTTTCCGCATGCACTGGAGGTATTAACGCTCTATTTCGCTCTTCCTGTCAGCGTCTTGGGAACGAGTCAAAGGCTTTGTTGGTGCTTCAAACCAGTGGGGCTATCCAGTATTTGTCTCTGCGGTCTTTTTCCACCGCAATTCAAAAAAGCGGGAAGTATTACTCAAGTAAGAGAATTATTACAAGCCAATTTTTGGCTTTTTTCATCTTTATATACGTGGGAAATGTATTATAATAAAAATGTACAAAATGGAAATTCAATCAATTACCAATATGTCGTTGTCTGAATTAGAGGCGCTCTGTACCTCCGTAGGAGAACCTGCCTACAGGGCGAAACAAATACTTTCCTGGGTTTATAACAAAGGAGCAACAACATTTGACGAGATGTCTGATCTGCCCAGGAATTTTCGGAAGCGGTTCGAGGAAAAGCGCCGGGTCTTTCAGACCAAAGTCGATTCCATTGATCAAACTCCGGATGGTACTGAAAAATTTCTCATTCATCTGTCTGATGAGAACGTGATCGAGTGTGTCCTGTTGAGAGAAGGCAGGAAGATTACTGCATGCGTATCCACACAGGTAGGCTGTGCAATGGCCTGTCGGTTTTGTGCAAGTGGTCTACTGGGTCTGGAAAGAAACCTTACTGCAGGAGAAATTGTAGAACAAGCCCTTCACGTTAAAAATCATCTTCCATCCGACGAACGCCTCACGAATATTGTCTTTATGGGTATTGGCGAGCCGCTCAAGAATTACGATAACGTTGTTAAGGCTGTCAGGATTTTGAATGCTGAATGGGGAATGGGGATTGGGGCGCGACACATCACCATCTCAACGGTCGGTATTATAGACGGTATGCGCCGGTTAGCGCAGGAAGGAATTCAGGTAAATCTTGCGATCTCCCTCCATGCGCCTGATGATGTTACCCGGTCAAAGATAATACCATCAAACAAAAAAACAGGCATTCATAACATCATTGCCGCAGCCAGGGAATATTTTAAAACCACCCGAAGGGATATTAGTTTTGAATATATCTTGATTGAGGGTGTGAATGCATCCAAACAGGACGCTGAGTCCCTGGCAAGGCTGCTCAAAGGTGTTCAAGGTAATGTCAATCTGCTTCCTGTAAATCCTGTTGAAGAATTTCACTTAAAACCTCCTTCGCAGGAAACTATCGAAATGTTTTGTAAGACATTGGAAAAACACGGCCTTGTTGTTACCCTCAGAAAGAAAAAGGGTGACAATATCAATGCCGCATGCGGTCAACTCAGACTGCAACGGCATAAATTTTTGTGGAAAAAAGAAAAATTATTTGTTAAATAAATGTTTTCTTTTCAGGAAGAAAACATATGTGTAGTTTGAGTAAGCCGGTTAAATATCCGTAGATTTGCAAGAGATTCCGGAATAGTCGTTTTTGTTCGAGGAGAATTCCCATCGCAAGCCGTATAAAACTTGAAATCATAGATACCTTAAAAGAAACGGTCACAAAGGTGATTCAGCATGCCGGTTCTTTGAAGAATTGTAAGTATGCCGACATCAGGCTCGGTATACATGAGACAAAACATGCCAATGCCGAAGACGGTAAGGCAAAGGGACTGGGCGAAGACGCCTCAATTTCTTTCGGAATCAGGGTGTTAGCCGGAGAAATGAGCGCTTGGGGATATTACGGTCAATCACTCGGGAAAGGTGAGTCTAATCCTAAAAGTATCCGTAAAATACTTACTCTCGGAATAAACAAGGCTTACGCACGGGCTGTTGCCAACGCAAGCAAAAAGGCAGAGTTTAAATCTCTTGCGCCTTCACTCACGGCGGTAAATCTCGCCGGGATCGTTTCCTGCAACGATACCATTAATGCCGTTTTTGATGAGGATCCAAGGAACGTGTCTCTAAAAGAAATGCTTACTTTCTGTACAAAAATTTCCGGGGATGTGCGGGGAGTAAGTAAAGACGTGCAATATGCGTGTGTCAATGTGCAAACAGGTATAAACAGAGAGTTGTTTTGCAGTACCGAAGGCTCCTGCATTGACCAATCATACGCACTTACACAGGGAATGGTGTCTGTGGTAGCTCAAAAACCCGGGGGTATCCCTGAGGTCTGTTATGATTATGCGGGAGACCTCCGTGGGTGGGAGGTTTTAAAAGGTAACAATGTCTATAAGCAATCACTCGGTGATTTTGCGGCATTACGAACTCGTGAAACAGTGGAACTTACTGAGGCAGAATTTCTGCCCGCAACGACTGAGCCTGTCGTTGTCGTGACAAATCCGCATTTTAATGCGCTCCTGGTCCATGAAATTGTTGGGCATCCGACTGAGGCAGACAGGGCGCTAAAATTAGAAACAGCCTACGCCGGACGGTCATGGTTATTCAGGGATTTTCAGGACAATGAACTGGGGAAACAGATAGCATCACCCCTTTTGACGGCGTATTCAGACCCGTCCATACAGGGATACGGCCACTACAAGTATGATATGGAAGGCACTCCCGGCAAACGGGTAAACCTCATCGAGAATGGAATTCTCAGGGGGTTTATGAATGGACGTGAGTACGCAGCGATCCTAGGTCATCCACCAAATGGCTCTATGCGGGCAATCGAACCGCATTATGTCCCCATCGTAAGAATGACCAATACCGTTTTTGCAAATGGAGATAAAAATCCCGCGGAGATAATTTCCGAAGTCGAAGATGGATATTATATCGTTAACCATCGGATTCCTTCCATCAGTGAATCCAGGGAAAATTTTCGTATTTCGGCTCAAAAAGTGTTTAAGATAGAAAGTGGCAAGATTACAAAATTATTCCGAGGGGGTGGCATTACGGCAGATTCAAAAGATTTTTTAATGAACGTAGACGCCGTAGGAAATGACTTTGAGGTCTTTCCTATACCCAATTGCGGGAAGGGACAGCCTATGCAGGTCATGCGTGTCGGGAATGGCGGACCTACGTTACGTTCCAGGGCAAGATTAACAGGACATCAATAATTATGATAGATTTAGAAGCGCTTAGAAACTGTGTTCGCAACGGAATAGATTTCGTAAAAAAACAGAAGGATGTCATCGATGCCGAAATCTTTGCATCATGGAACGAACACATAACGGTACGACTCAATTATACCTCAGATATCCCTTGTAATGGCGTCCACGAACCCAAATCAACACAGTTCAGCGGACTTGGTTTGTTTGTTGTTTTTAAGGCAGGAAAAGGGATAAAAGTAGGGTTCGGCAGTGTTCCCGATAATGTTACCGCAAAAGGTGTGGTGGAGGCATTTCAGAAGGCAAGGAAGAATAAGGTATACGATCCAGACTTCAAGTCTCTTCCTGTACCTGCGGGAAAACCGGTATTGGGAAATTACCATGACCCTGCGGTAATGGATATCGGTGATGAGACAATCGTTGATTTAGGCTGGCGAGGACTAAAAGGGGCGCTGACGGAATATAATCAGAATCATTTTAACAAATCAATTATTATTGGAGGGGATATTGCCGTTATTAAAGAACGCATGGCTATTGTCAGCACAAAGGGTATAGACGAGTTTGACGAATCTACTATTCTTACAACCAGCATAACCTCTATGATTGAGAAGGAAAGTGTCAAAGGCACCGGTTGGAACACTAGCACTCATTTAGCCGGTTTTGATCCTGAAGAGGCGGGATGCGCGTCGGCTAAAAGCGCCATAAAGACCATCGGCGGAGAAAGGATATCTTCCGGGACGTATAACGTTGTATTTGGAAGGCAACCCGTAACAGACCTGTTTACAAACATAGTGATTCCTGCCGTAAGTCTTTCGTCTGTGAACTCGTCAGATACCCCCTTTCTGTGGAAATTGGGGAAAAAGATTGCATCGGAATCGTTAAACGTTTACGACGATGGCGCGATAAAAGGCGCTGTTGGCAGTAAGAAAATTTCTTGTGAGGGAATTCCTACGGGCAGAACAGACCTTATTCATAATGGATTTCTTGTGGGGTTTCTTGCGAATAATTATCTTTCCAGAAAATTTGAGAATGTCTTTGTTTCGTTCCCGCCACGAAATGGATTTCGCTATCACAACGGGGGCAGAAATCATAATATACAACCAAGAATATGTCCGACGAATATTGTTATAGAAGGCAAAGACGAAGTGCCCAGCCAGTCGTTACTATCTAAAATAAATAATGGGATTTATATCGGCAGGATTTGGTATACGTATCCTATAAACGGGCTTGCGGCTGGGGATTTTACAAGCACCATTATTGCTGATTCCTTTTTAGTGAAGGGAGGTAAAATTGATAAACCTCTAAAACCAAATACGGTAAGGATAAATAATAATATAACGGACGTACTAAATAACATTATTGCTGTATCGAAAGATAAAAAACAGACGATTGTCTGGGGAGGAAAAGAAGTTGTGCTTGCTCCGGAAATTGCCGTTCAAGGTGTTAAACTGGATAGTATAGCAGGTTTTATATCTTAAAAAAGTTGTTGAGTTTCGCAAGAAAGTTTTTTAAAATTTTAGGTATTATTGAGAAGACGGGTGAATGTTTTAAGTCACATAACTTTTAGTAAATTTTAGAAAAGGAGATGAATTATGCAGGCAAAAGTAGATACTGATGTATGTACAGGCTGTGAACTTTGTGCACAAACTTGTCCGGAAATTTTTTCCATGAGTGGCGACGTGGCAGTAGCTAAAGATGGTGATGTGCCAGGGGAATTTGAGGATACCTGTAGGCAAGCGGCTGAAGAGTGTCCGGTAGAGGCAATTATAATAACGGACTGAAATAGACTGTCATAATTAAAAAGACCCTAAATATATTGCACGATTAATATTTAGGGTCTTTTTATTTCTCTCTTAAACATCAAGTAGCGGCTTTCTGCCAATCCTTCTTCTTCTTTTCAGGATAGCGCGTCCACCCTTTGTACTCATCCTCTTTCGAAAACCGCACATCCTTTTATGTTTTATAGAACTCTTTCTAATGTTAACCTTCATGCTATCTCCTCAATTTTAAGAAATATATTGTATGATTACCAACTGCTTAACTGTTGCTTTTAGAATCGCATACTTATTAATATGTGGCGCTAGGATAACACATTTATTGATGTATTGTCAAGCTTTTTAAAAAGCGATCAAATCGTGTTTTCGTGTGCTATTATCTTAAATTTGGAATTCTAAAACTGTTAAAATCGTATTGACATTAATCTTTTGAATTGATAATATGTCCCAAAATAATCATAAATATTATGTCTAGAAATTAGTTAAGACTTAAAAAATGTCTTTCCTGATTTTTTAGGCGCAATCAAAGAGGAGGTGATGTTTTTCATAGTAATTAAGCCAGTAAAGAAATTCTTCCCGGAAATTACCACTTACATATCTACGTTAGAAAAGGAGAATTGTAATGCAAACAACGACAAAAAGGGATCTATGCGAGAAGATAGCAAGAAGGACAGATAATACACATATGATCGTGAAAAAAACGATACAAATGTTTTTAGATGAGATTATCGGTGAACTTGCACAAGGTAATCGTATTGAATTGCGTGATTTTGGAGTCTTTGAGATACGCCAGCGTGCTGCCAGAAAGGCTAGAAATCCGCGAACCGGTGAAGTGGCTTTTGTTCCTGCTAAAAATGTGGTAGTATTTAAAGTTGGTAAATTAATGAGAGAAAAGGTTGGCAATCCAACCCAAACCCAACAACCTCCTCAGGGTACCTAATTATTGACCAATCTGTATGTCCAATCAAAAACAGAATATTGAAAAAGGAATTATAAAATCCATACAAGGCAATCGTGTAACTGTAGAAATAGTAAAGCCGGATACAAAGGAATGCAAAAGCTGTGGTACGTGTGCGGGGATAGAAAACAAATCAAATTTTTTAGAAGTAAATGCGATTCCCGGCTTGGTTGTGGGTCAGCAGGTGATGTTACAAATAGTCGAACGATCCCCATATAAAAGCGTAATACTCCTCTTCGTTTTACCCATTATTAACATGCTCATAGGCAGTTTAATAGGACAAAAGATTCACTTTCTATATCCAAACTCACAAGATATAAGGATGTTGTTCTGCGGTTTTATTTTCTTTGCATTATCTATCTTTGCTGTCAGCATCTATGACAAAAAAATAAGAAGCAAAAAACGATCACATCAGAAAATCATATCAATAGACATTTTAAATAACTATAATCTAATTACACGATAAGCCGGCATATCTTTGCAAAAAAGTTTTTTACCTACTTTCATTTCGTCTGAAGTTTTTTGTCAAAAATCCTTATGAAAAGCAGATTAGATATAGAATTTGGGAATCTTGCCGTTTCCGAAGGATTTGCCACACCAGAGCAAGTTCAAATCAGCCAACGCATCGTTGACGCCTTTGAGGAAGAAGACCCAAGAAAGTGCCTTGATGTTATCTTGCTTGATCGCGGGTATATTACACATGAACAATGGGTTTATCTATTAAAAAAACAGGGTATTACCGTTATCTCATGTCCGCATTGCAATAAAAGGTTTAAAGAAGTTGACACGGATATCGGGGAAGTTGTCACGTGTAAACACTGTGAGACAACGTTCGAATATAAGGTGGCATCCGATCTGCACGCACACCAAGCATCCTCAATATGCGACAACACGTTGTCGTCTTTACAACAACCAATATACGATCATTATATTGGTAAATTATTGGGTGGAAAATACAAAATTATAGAAAAAATTGCGACAGGTGGCTGGAGTACTATATACAAAGCGAAAAGGACGTTACTTGATATTGATGATATTGTTGCAGTAAAAATCCTGCATTTGAATTTAAGCGATAACCCTCAAGACATTAAGAGATTTTATAATGAGGCAGCTATCATACGGGAATTACGCCATCCGAATGCAATTCATCTATATGATTTTGATCGTGACTCAAATGGTACGATTTACATGGCCATGGAGTTTATCTACGGTAAGAATCTAAAAGAAACCATAAAAGATACAGGGCCGTTCGATGGTGCCAGAATGTTAAATATCATTTACCAGGTTTGTGACGTAATATCCACGGCACACAAACACCCAAAGAAGATCATACATCGGGATATTACCCCTCAAAATATTATGCTAACCAGGGTTGGAGAAACAAACGACTTTGTCAAAGTCCTGGATTTTGGAATAGTAAAATTGCGAACGCATGATAATGTCTCTCTGACCGGAAGTATCGTGGGAACGCCTCCATACATGGCGCCTGAGCAATGGAGAGGTGAGTGTGATGAAAGAACGGATATATATTCTTTAGGTATAATTATGTATGAGATGTTAACAGGGGAGTCTCCGTTTAAGGGCGACCAAGTTACTTTAATGAATAAACACCTGAACGAAAGACCTCAGCCTTTCAGGAAGAGAAACAGGAATTCGGAGATTTCAAAAAAAATTGAAAATATCATATTCAAATGTCTGGAAAAAAACAAGAATAAGAGACCTCACTCGATTGACGAACTTAAATTGTTATTGCAAGAGGCAGAAGTCTCTGCTGCAAAAAAAATTACGACCTATGCCAAAGCAGGCGTGCTTGCTGCGATTCTGGCGATTTTAACAATTTCGTTAACGTTATACGTTTTCTTTTTATCCAATAAACACGAAGAAAAACTTACTGACACGAGCGGCATCGTTCGTAATCATACAGTGGACAAAAAAACGCACACATCTCAAAAGAATACAAATGGCTCGGGAAATGTCATTTCAAAGGGTGAAATCCCTCAACTGCCAGTGGTCGCTGTGAAGTCCGAAAGTAACCGTTCGACAGAAATTACGAATGATTCTGATAGAACATTGAATAAGCAAGAACCGCAATCACAAACCATAAAACATGATTCCTATAAGAATTCTTTGGATAATAATACTGAAAACAAAACAACCATAGACAATAAATATCTAAATAAAGCAGTTGACAATGCCCAAAAATATGACATTAGTAAGAACGTAAAAGTTTCCAGGCCTGAACCAGACCCAAAGGAATTACTAAAGAGCGAGATACAAACCTGGTTGCAGACATACAAAAACGCCTGGGAAAAAGGCGATATTGAGACACTAAAGGAGCTTGGACATATATCCTCAGAGGAAGAAGAAGACAAGCTTCGCAATCATTATATGTACGTTTATGATATAAAGGTTTCTATTCAAAATGAGGTAATTGAGATACATGACGACAATAAAGAAACTACCGTTAGTTTTGACAGAACAGATGAGTGGACAGACGAGCGTGGCAACCGGCATAAAGAAAGGCTGCCTAGAATAATCAAAACCCTTCATAAAGAAAATAATATATGGAAAATAGTAAAATAAGTCAAAATATCCTATCCGAGGTTCATATCAGAAAACATATTACTCCTGTGATAATATTTATATTTATCCTCGTATTCTGCGAAACAGCATTTTCGGATACCATCAGCGTTACACCAAATTCACTTTTTATAGATGTTCAGAGCAGTGGCACTGCGACTGTAAAGATTCTCAATGATCAGAAAAATCCATTAAGCAACGTACCGGTTACTGCAAGGAGCAATAAAGAATCTGTTGCTGTTGTTTCACCGATCGGAGGGCTGACAAACTCAAATGGACAAATTTCTTTTACAATAGCAGGAATCTCTAATGGAACTGCGACAATAACTTTTAACTCAAATACATTGTCAAAATCTTTGCCCGTTAGTGTTGTTTCAAACATTGCGCCCTGTGCAATAGCCGACAGCAGCGGAGGTGGTAACGATGAATTTGGCCCGGAAATGATGAATGACGGCATAGAGAAAAACGATTGTTCCTACCATTGGATAAGAACCCGGCTGGTCAAAGAAGTTGGCCAAAAGAAAATCGGGTGGATTCGTCTCGATTGGGATGAAGATGTTACTGTCGCCAGAATGACCATCCAGACGACAGATTGTAATGGAAGTTGTGGTGAGGATCCAGACGACGCTCTTTATATTGATTCTGGCAGAAATGTCGGCAATGGAATAGTCCAATATCTGGATGAAGATGAAATTACATGGATTACCGACGGTGAATTTATCGAAGAAATAGGAGATGTAGAATATGAATTTGCAAAACCCGTAACCACGAAAGCCATTCGCATTAAGAAAATTTCACCTTCCGCACAATGCAATGGGCAGCAATCCAACCCTGTTGTTTTTGAATGGAAAGTCTACGGAACCCCCTCCTGTAATTAGCAATTCCCAATTCTTCCCTATTCAGCGTATCTAATTTTTAAAAACTTTATTGACTTTTCCTCAGGTAATAACTAAGTATTATAGATATAATTACCCGGTGTAAGGGAATGATCCCGAATTCTGAACGGGGATATTCGCAGTCACCCATAATTATGATGACCATAACAGGACGGTGAGAATGTTATGTCACATTAATATGACAGAGTAGCCAATAATGATGCATTTACAGGCATTCGTTTCTAATTCATATCTGGATTTGTCTATTTAATGATAATAAGATACGCATTAAACTCATGCTTTGTTTTATTAGCTATTGCCTTTTTGATAACAAATAGTTTGGCCGGCAATCTATCCGACTTGATAACTTCATTATATGGCGGAAATGGCGTTCCTGTAACAAAAGTGTTCGAAGTGGAAAGACCTACAGGAGGCACGGATGTAGTCACAACCGTTCAAGTGCCGTTGGATTCATTTCTTGAAATTCAGAATCTGAATTCAGAGTTAAATAGCGAAAAGGGGGCATTTCCGGTCAGCTCAACAGGAGGCGGATTTACCTTTCAGTACGACAGTGAATTAGAGGTATTTACAAGGACTACCGACAGCCTGGGCCCGATTTTTGCCGAAAGGGCGACGACCTTAGGAGAAAAGAAAATAAACTTTGGCTTCTCTTATACCTATATTGATTATTCTAAACTGCAGGGAAAAGATTTGCATAGTTTAAAGTCGATTGTATTACTTGATCAAAAACAAAAAGATAAAAATTTGCTTCAATTGGATTTCGATGTGGACGTCAAGAGTAATTTGTTTTCTTTTTATGGTACTTATGGAATAACGGATCGTTGGGACATTTCCGTGTTAGTTCCTGTATTACAGGTTCAATTTGATGTTGACAGCACAGCCAGGATATTAAACCGGACAAGAGAAAAAGGGCAGGGCGGCAAAATCCTGGGTTACAGTTTTGATTCCGGCGAAACGATTGGCGATTCTGTTTCCGGCGCTTCCACAGGCATTGGAGACATCTTTCTGAGAAGTAAGTACAATCTGTTCACGTCGGAATGGATAGATTTTACTCCTGCACTTGATGTGAAGCTGCAAACAGGAAACGAGGATGAACTTTTAGGAACAGGGAGGACCAGTATAAAACCATTTCTTATATTTTCAAAAAGTATTACCCGTTTCACGCCACATTTTAATTTGGGGTACGAGTTTAATAGTGGAAGTGAAGGACAAGACAGGATTGTGTATACGACAGGCGCCGACTATGGATTTGGCAAAGGAAACAACCATTTCTCTGTTTCATCGGATTTTATTGGCAGGCATAAAGTAGAAAACGCAGATGTTGGCAACAATATAATTGATTTCTCTACAGGGTTCAAGTGGAGTCCGCGGTCGGGAACGCTTGTGTTTGTCAATGTGCAAGTGCCACTCAATGAGGACGGCTTACGGGCTGACTGGATTCCAACGGCAGGGTATGAGTTAAATTTTTAAGAGATATTTACTCACTACAAGCCATGAGTTGGTTGAGTTTCGATAAGGCTTTTTTCTCAATCTTTCTAACCCACTCGCGGCTAATATTAAGTTTTTCGCTTACCTCTTGCAGCGTCATCGGTTCTATACCATCCAATCCATACCGCATTTTTAGCACGTGTGCTTCTCGTTGATCGATTATGTCCATTAATCTTCTTAACTCTTTCTTATCGTAAGATTCCATTAATTCCTCTTCCGGCATTTTTACACGATCATCTGGTATGGATTCGCTGAATTCTATGGAAGCCTCTTTCTGTAAGTTCGTATCATTTAAAGTATAGGTGTTTTTTACAGCCCTTTCTATCCATCGGGCCTGTTTTTCATCGACGTTCAACTCTTCCGCAATTTCATTTCGATCCGGCAGTCTCTGTAAGGTATTCGTCAATCTCGAAGATGTTTTTTTCCATTTAGAAACTTTTTCTGCCATATAGACTGGAATATGCACGGTCTTTGAATTATTAGTCAATGCACGGATAATAGTCCACTTAATCCACCATGATGCATACTTACTGAATCGTTGACCAATCGTGCAGTCAAACTTTTCAACGGCACGCATAAGTCCAATATTTCCTTCACTGATCAAATCAAGTAACGAAGTGCCATAGTAAAAAAAACGGCTGGCAATCTTTATTACCAAAGGAAGATGCGCTATCACAATAGATTTTTTTGCCTCTGAATCACCCTGCGAAACTTTTTTGAATAATCTTTTTTCTTCTTCTACGGTGAGAGGAGAAATTTTTTTTAAGTCTTTGATGTAAACTTGAAAAGCAAATTCCATCTGTTTCCTCCAATATCTTTCCTGGTTTGCTTAGAAAGATCAGGGAGAACGAATTAACCCCTGACCTTTCTTAAGCATGTAGATCCCTAAAGAATAGAGAAAAAAGAGACCTACAAAAGTTTATGAACAAACAAGATATTCTAATTTGTCGCATAAGGGAAAGGAGCAGATGTCGTGCCGCGAGTTCTACAAAATAATTAGATATCTATGAAAGTTGCAAGAGTTAATACTGCTGAGAGTTGGAATCTGATGAAAAGATTTGATGCAGTAAGAATACGCTATGAGGATTGTATAACAAATAGTGACATTTTAAGGGAGATTACGTGGTTAAATTTTGTCAAATACCTGTGAAATGGGCACGGACACGACTGTTACATATCGTAACACGCAGTTATGTAACGATTACACACAAAAACTAAAATTTTTTCATTGCCTTCAACATTTCAAGCACCTTTTCCGGCAAACCCTCTCTGTTTCCATAATTTACCGTTACTAAATCGATATCTCCTCGATTTTTTATTTCCTCAGTAAAAGCGTCACCATTCTCCTTTATCACACAAAGAAGAGGTTTTTCACCATCAAGAATATTCCGTACCAGTTCCCTGAATTTTGTAGAAAAGAGTTCCATTTTCCCAATTTCATCAATAACAATTATCGATTTGTCTCTCATGGCGTTTTCTAAGGCTGGGATGGCAGCCTTCTCGAAGGAATCCAGATCGACCCGATATTTGCCGACTTTATAATTGCTGTTGCAATCTACATGGGCCATAATGCCTTCCTCTCCATCGAGGGTAACAATTCTGAAACCCATGCGCCTGTCCATGACGCGGATTTCTTCTGTAAAAAAACCTCCTGCAGACGTTCCCAGCAAGGGGATGATCTTTTTGATTACAGAGGTCTTGCCTACCCCGGGTTTACCTGTTAATAAGATATGTTTTTTCATGTTATGTCCATGTAGGGGTTGAAGATTTTCAACCCCTACTCGCTAAGCGCTTTGACAAGGGTTTCTCCAAACTTTTGAGCGGCAGCAGGACCGCTGGCGGTAATGATATTTCCATCCCTTTCTACATCTGCACCGGTGTATTTTGCACCGGCAGATTTTATGTCGTTCACTGTGGATGAATAGGTGGTGGCCTTTTTATTTGCCAGCAACCCTGCCTTTGCAATGGTTACCGGGGCAATACAAATAGCGCCAACCAACTTTTTGGCATTGTTTGCGGCATTCGCAATCTTATGGGCGGTTGGGTTATCCCAGTATTCGCTTGCTCCGGAACCTCCAACAAATATAACTGCATCATAATCTGCCACGTTAATATTGGTGAATAGCATGTTTGGTTTTACCTTAGCGCCCAACATGCCGGTAGATTCTTTTAACGAGGAAGAAGCTACCGTTACTATCACTCCATTTTTCTCTAAAACTTCCTTCGGTTTCAGTAATTCCTCATCTCTGAAATTACTTTGAGCAATTATCATCACGGCTTTTTTACCTTTAACTGACTGCATAGCGCTTTCCCCCATTACATTGGAAACGAACATGCCCGATAAAATAAAAGATGCAAAAATCAAGGCGGGCATTAGAAATTTATTTCTCATTTTATATCCCTCATGAACAAGTTCAAAATTCTTTACCGTGTTTTATTTTTTCAGACTCCTTCCAAGTTCCTTTTCCACAGCCTGCACCTTATGTTCGATCGTCTTTTTTATATTCTTATCCTTTCTCTCATCAATTTTTACTGTAGTGTAAACCCTCTGCGCTGTTTCTAGCATCTTATTGTGACATTTTTTAATCAGGTCGAAAATTCGGTCACTATCCCCCTCGACCACTGTGCCCATAGCATTGAGCTTATAATCCAATCCGCTCTCGTCAATGATTTTGACAACCCTGGCGACATGACCGGCCAGATCAATCCCCTCTCCAATAGGAATCACACTAATTTCAGCAATCATTCTACACCTCCTTTAAGATTTGATATTATTGCTGAATTTTAACACATTGGCAGGACAGTTTCAAATAGTATCAATATCGGTAGGTGGATGTGCTTGCACTTAATCCACCAGTCATGTAGTTATGAAGGACGGGTCAAGCGCCGGCGAACCCATCACATGAGGCTAGCCGGATTCCGCCATTTGTAATTATTTCTAACACCGGAAGAAAAGAGTTTCCGGGAAATGTATTATGTAAGTACCTATATTCATGCGTCTTGCCTGTCATAAAGGGAAGTGGCATTATAGTTGCCAGAATTTTTCCCATTAATTGCGCAGAAGTTTACACGGCAAATCTCTTTGACTTTTCAAAAAATAATTCTATAATAAACTAAGTATGTCACACTATTTACCCATACTGATTTTGTTTATTATCGCTGCTGGCTTCGCAGTTACCAATATAGGGATTTCTGCAATTTTGGGCAGGCGGAAGTCTACGACAGAAAAGCTCATGCCTTATGAGTGCGGTATCGATCCTGTAGGTACGGCCAGAGAACGTTTCTCCGTAAAGTTTTACCTTATTGCAATGCTTTTTGTTATCTTCGATATCGAAGTTGTGTTCCTCTATCCGTGGGCGGTGGCTTTTAAATCTTTAAAACTGTTCGGGTTCATAGAAATGCTGGTTTTTATCGGCATCTTGCTCGTCTGCTACCTCTACATATGGAAAAGAGGGGGGTTGGAATGGGACTAGAAAGTCATCTGGGTGATAATATCCTGACCACTACTCTGGATACTATGGTAAACTGGGCGCGCAAATCGTCTCTCTGGCCTATGCCATTTGGACTGGCCTGCTGTGCTATAGAGATGATGGCAGCGGTTGCTCCCCGGTATGATCTTGCACGATTTGGCGCGGAAGTCTTTAGATTCTCACCAAGGCAGTCAGACCTGATGATTGTCGCCGGTACGCTTACGTATAAGATGGCATCCGTGGCGAGAAGGATCTACGATCAGATGCCGGAACCCAAGTGGGTTATTGCAATGGGCGCCTGTGCCATTTCCGGGGGTGTGTTTAATACCTACAGCGTCGTTCAGGGCTTGGACCAGGTTATGCCCGTGGATGTGTACCTGCCTGGATGCCCGCCCAGACCAGAGGCATTGATACATGCCATTATGGAAATACAAAAAAAGATTGAGAAAGAATCTGTATTGAATAAAATAACTGCGAATGCTGGAGATAAGCCAGGGATATAGGGGACTATTCTAAAAGTTCCCAATACGGATTTCAATATATAACCTGTAGGGGCAGGTTTCAAACCTGCCCCTGCATATATTTCGTCGCCGGCCGGAAGGTCTATGGTGGTACAACGTGGATAATGAAACGATAGCTTCGTTAATAAAAAATAATTTCCCAGAGGCAATTACAGGTTCTGAGATATTCAGAAATGAGTTAACCCTTATCGTAAAAAAGGAATTTATTACAGAGATTGCCGGGTTTCTGAAAGAAAATAAGGAACTCGATTTTAATTTTTTATCTGATCTGTGCGGTGTTGACCGGGTTGAAACGGACGGCGTTTTCGAGGTGGTTTACCATCTCTATTCTATATATAAAAATCATCGTGTGCGTCTCAAGTCACCAATTACATCAAATGATCCCTGCATATCAACCGTTACGGGGGTCTGGAATACGGCCAACTGGCATGAAAGAGAGGCCTATGATATGTACGGAATCAAGTTTGACGGTCATCCGGACTTGAGAAAGATACTTACACCTGACGATTTTGAAGGCCATCCCTTACGAAAAGACTATCCAGTCGATGGAAGACAACCCGCCACACTCCGGGAAATATACCGAAAGGATGAGGCGTGACGGCAATTCCTGCTACGACAACGACACACCTGATGACCATCAATATGGGTCCGCAGCATCCCAGCACACACGGTGTGCTGAGGCTTTTGCTGGAACTTGACGGGGAAATGATTATTAAAGCCGAACCTCATATTGGATTTCTCCACAGGGGCGTAGAAAAGCTTGCAGAGTACAGGACATACCATCAGTTCATTCCTCTTACCGACCGGTTGGATTATGTAGCGCCATTCTCAAATAACCTGGCCTATGCCCTTACGGTTGAGAAATTACTCGGCATGGAAGTTCCCGAACGGGCGCAGCACATACGGGTGATTCTATGCGAACTCACGAGGATTTCATCGCACTTGTTGTGGCTTGCAACGCACGCGCTGGATATTGGCGCAATGACCGTATTCTTTTACTGTTTCAGGGAGCGCGAGACGATTTATGATATCTTCGAAATGGTTTCAGGGGCAAGAATGAACCTTTCTTATATTCGGGTGGGGGGCGTATCAAGAGATTTACCCGGCGGTTTCCTGGAAAAAACGAGAAATTTCATTGCCGAATTTCCCGCACGGCTCAATGAATATGAAACCCTCCTGACGGAGAATCTGATCTGGAAAAAACGCACCGTCGGGGTCGGCATTATTTCTGCTGAAGATGCCATTGATTATGGACTGAGCGGTCCGAGTTTAAGAGGTTCCGGGGTAAACTGGGATATCAGAAAGGCAGAACCCTATTCCAGCTATGACAAATATCATTTTACCGTTC
>Ga0194127_10002654_pt1 | contig 23884 bp, 20 predicted proteins | sample TA2KigC100mmetaG_FD_148624 | JGI IMG/M metagenome (GOLD analysis project Ga0194127, IMG submission 148624) | Freshwater microbial communities from Lake Tanganyika, Tanzania - TA2015036 Kigoma Deep Cast 100m | ecosystem: Environmental > Aquatic > Freshwater > Lake | place: Tanzania: Lake...
AAAATGCTTATAAACAGGTTACTTGCGGCCTGTTCCTTAACGTATCTAAAAGTTAACTTAAGGAACAATGCTAAAACGAGCTCCTCATCGCGTTTTTATTCTAATCCCAACTCCTTTAATTTTTCCGACGTGGGGATTCCGTCCTCGGACCAACCGCGATATTCGTAGTATTCGCCGAGCGTGTGGCCAAGGGACGGGAGACTGGGTGTAATTCCCTGTCCAATCCGTTTGGAGGTGAGCGAGCGGAAAGGAAGGGTATCGTCTTTACGGCTGATTCCCAATCTTACATTGTAGAGTCGTTTTAGATTGAAAATCCTCTCCCCTGTCTTGGCAAAATCGTCGATAGACATCTCTCTGCCGGTAACGAGTTGATACCATTTCGCAATATGAGTGACGGTGATGCCTCCAAACAAGATGAACTTACAGAGTTTCAGGGAATCCATCATTCCCATCAGGTTCTGACTCTTGGCTGTAAGAATTCCCTTGCCTTTCACTTCGAACCGGTCAATGGGCTCCGGGATGCCCATTTCAGGCGACTTGAGAACCCTTTCAAACGTATGGCTGAGACCCGAGAGATGGCAGGCTCCTCTTGAAGAGGTGGCAAACCCTGTTGCGCCTGCATTATATCCTCTGGGATCATGAGCAGGGAATTCTAATCCTTTGGTGTGCATTGCAAATTCTATTGAATTCTTTCCAATGATTTCCGAAGCTCTTTTCACCCCTTTGCCCAAGACTTCTCCGAAGCCCTTCTGATGGGCGATCATTTTGATCATCTCGATGAGAGCCGCAGAGCTTCCCCAACGCAGTTCGACCCCGCCGGTATCCTCCTGATCGATCAATCCCTTCTCATAAGCCTCCATTCCAAAACCAATCACTCCTCCAGTGGAAATGGTGTCCAGGCCAAACCGATTGCAGAGTTCATTGGCATAACAGAGGGCTTCAAGATCATCGATCATACAATTGCTTCCGAGGAGAGCAAGGGTCTCATATTCCGGCCCTGCACCATCTACTCCTGCATAGAGTCCTTGCTCAACTTTAACCTTTCTCCCGCATCCTAAGATGCAGGCGTCACAAAAATATCGGCCAGACAGCAGAGTTTCAGAGAGGGTGAAGCCATTGATTTTGATTGCAGATTCTTCCCAGCGCCCAATAAATTTCCAGTTTTGAATGGGAAGCGTTCCCATGGTTTCAAAAACAGAGAGGGAACCCGCTGTTCCGTATTTCCTAAAATTCTCCGCATTCTTGATGATCATTGCGGTATATTCCTTCGGAAGATTTCCAACTTCTTCAGGATTGAAGACCTCCACCTTTTTCGTTCCGTAGGCAACGAGGGCTTTTAATTTTTTTGATCCCATCACTGCGCCCAGTCCACACCGGCCTGCTGCCCGTCCCTCCTTGCCATCGGTCATAATAGCAGCAATCAAGACTTGGTTTTCTCCGGCCTGACCGATGGCGCTGACCGCCGCTTTTTCATGGGTCTCCCTTAACAAGATTGGGTCCACTTCATAAGTATCTTTCCCCAAGAGATGAGAGGCATCGCGGATCTCCACCTTATCTTCATTGATCCAGAGATAGACTGGTTTTTCAGATTTTCCTGTGACAATGATCCCATCGAACCCTGCCTTTTTGAGCTGAGCACCCCAGGTTCCCCCCACATCCGACTCGCCAAAGATGTTGGTGAGAGGGGATCGTGAAATCACCGCATGCCTTCCGGAGAGGGGAACTGGGGTTCCAGTGAAAGGCCCGGCCAAGAAGATGAGAGGATTCTCAGGGCCCAAGGGATTGGTTTTTTCATCGGTCATCTCATATAGATATTTTGCTCCAAGACCGCTTCCGCCAATGAAGGGCTCAAGCCAGTCTTCTCTCAGGGGCTCGGTTTTAACTTTGGAGTGGGTGAGGTCGACATTTATCATTTTTCCTGTGTAACCTTTCAGTTTCATTCTGAACTCCTTTTCAAATAGATTGTTTTCACTATGACACAACTTCATCTTATGATCAACTCTATTTAATCAATGTAATCATTTCATAATCGGTGTAATCAGAGATTTCTGGACATTTTCAGAAATCTCAAAAAACTTTCTTGACAGACGGGAAGGTTCGCTTTAGAATAAAATTAAGTAAAGGAGGTGAGGTCCATGAGATGGATGTTCCCCCATGCAACACATTGTTCGACTTGCGGTTCGATACGCTGGTCCTGAGCACGACACGAAACTGCTCATCAGAATGTAATAAAGAAAAAGGGGACAGGTTACTTTTTAAAAAGAGCAGCCTGTCCCCTTTATTTTATTGAAGGGCTTTGATTTTATCTAAGTCTGGATCGTCAAGAATAACAACCCCTTTTGCCCGCATCTCTTCAATGGCCTTCCGGGAGGTATCCGGAGCAACCCCCCTGCTCAGATTTTTTATCATGATGACTTGGTATCCTGTTGCAACTGCGTCAAGGGCTGTTGCTCTAACACAATAATCTGTGGCAATGCCATAGATAACGACCCTTTTGATTCTATCTTTTTTTAAGGACCTGTCCATTTCGGTTATTTTTCCGCCATCGTCCTGAAAGCCTGAATAACTGTCAAATTTTGAATCCATCCCCTTTTTCACGACCGCGTTAAATAATCTCTTATCCAACAAAATTTCAGCGCCGGAAGTTTCCTGGACGCAATGAGGAGGCCATAGGACTTGGTCCCTGTTATTCAGTTTGATCACATCAAAGGCTTTCTTTCCCGAGTGGTTGGTGAAGAAGGAGATATGATTCCTGGGATGCCAGTCCTGTGTTGCATAGATTGGGAATCCTGCAGCTTTCAGTTTTTTCGTATTCTCCTCCACCGCCTTGAGATAGGCCTCATCCGTCCCTTCCACCGCTAATGAACCGTTCTTAAATGTTGTGAAGTCACCCTGCACATCCACTACAATGACTCCTATCTTCATTGTTTCCTGAGCCATGGCTGATCCTCACAATAAAATAAATCGTTTTTGAAAAGTTACGTTTGTCGTTGTCGAAACTCGTATCGATGCTTGTCTGAAGATCTATGAGACTCGAGCCTATTATTTGGAGCTTCGGGTTTCCATACGAGATTCTTCACCGATAAACGAGCTTCGATGTAGCCCCTTTAACAAAGATACCAGCCTGTATTCCGCAATCCGCAATTCGAATTCCGAAATTAAGTTTGGGCCATCTCTCGGGCGACTTCTCGGGCGGCTTCAATGATCTTTTTAATATCCTCATCCGAATGGGAGATGGAGAGCCCCCCTCCGCCGTGCATCACATGAACCCCGTGGTTCAGCATACGGAGGCGAAACTCCACTTCCCTTTTTTCAATATCCGTCCTCTGATTGATGGCGTTTGGAGAATCAAGGGCCACTGATCGTTCAAAAGGAAAGTGGGTCTGAAATAGGGAACCGATTCCCGTGACGACAGCATTGACTCCCTCTTTATCAAAAACTTCCTGAAGGTCTTTCCGTATTTTCACCCCTCTGGATTCAAGAAGGGGATAAACTTCATCTTCATAATCACATAGATAATGAAGCATGGCCAAGCCTGCGGATGCTGAAAAAGGATGAGAGGAGAACGTGCCTCCCCCGATCAGAATCTTTTCCCATTTCTTTCCCTTCCTTTCAGGCGAGGTTCTCTCGAGGATTTCTCTTTTTCCCACGAGCACTCCAACCGGAAACCCCCCTCCTGCCACTTTCCCTAATGTGGTCAGGTCAGGTATCATCCCAAACCTTTCCTGAGCCCCACCCAAAGCCACACGGAATCCTGATATCACTTCATCAAAGATAAGTAGGGCGCCGAGTCGCGCTGTTTCAGAGCGAAGCATGGTGAGATAATCCTTCGCAGGAGGAAAAAATCCACCCTCACCAACAACTGGTTCGAGGATGATGCCGGCTAAGTCCAGACGGTTCTGATGGATGGTTTGAAGCGTTTCCTGGATATCATTAAACGGAATAGTCTTTGTGTATTGAATTAGCTCGGGAAAAAGGCCGAGGCTTTCTTCTCTTTCGTAAGGCATTTTGATGCCTACAGAGAGATCGGGATTTGGTCCGTGCCAACCTCCGGCGATCTTCAGGATGATTTTCTTTCCTGTATAAGCCCGGGCGAGGCGAACTGCGTACATTGTCGCCTCAGTTCCGGAGCAACAGAATCGAACCATTTCTGCAGAAGGGACCAGTTGTTGGATGAGTTCTGCCCACTCGACCTGTTTTTCAAAGACGATACCCCAGTGAAATCCTTCTTTCACCTGTTGCTCGATAGCATCAATGATTACCTGAGGATGATGTCCAAGAATATGGGTATAGTGACCCATCCAGAGGTCGATATACTCATTTCCGTCCACATCCCATATTTTAGAACCTTTGGCAGCCTTTATGAAAAAAGGGTAAGGTGGGAAGTAATGCACATTATGAGAGATCCCTCCTGGCATCACCCTTTTCGATCTTTCAATAAAGTTTTTTGAGAGCGGGGTTCTTTGTTGATAGAGGTCAGAAAAAGATTTCATCAGGTCAGCCTCCAGTTTAGTTAGGGTTTTAATAGCATATTTTTTCTTGGTTTCCAATGCATTTCCAATCAGTGTAATCGTCCCATAATCATTGTAATCAGAGATTTCTGGGTTTTTCAGAAACCTCATGAAAAATATTTGACAAGCAGGCTAAATTCATATAAATAATGGGTGGAATCCAAGACCAGACGAAGGGGGGTGGTCATGAAATTCATGAAAGGCTAACCTGTTGTTTTCTTAAATTATTTCTAAACATTAAAGGAGGGTTAAGATGAAGAAAAAATTGTTTGTTGGAGTGATGGTTTTATGTCTGGTGGTATTCGTTTCGGCTGTGCGGTCCGATCTGGCCCATGCCCAGAGAAAGTACGTCTCCATTGCTTCGGGCTGGGTTGTGGGAGTCTATTTTCCTCTCGCGGGGGCTATTTCAAGGATTGCGCATGAGAAGCTTCCCGATATCAAGATAACCGTGGAGTCATCGGGAGCCTCGGTTGCGAATGCCAAGCTGATTGCAACCGGCGATGCGGATCTGGCGATTCTGCAAAATGATATTTCTTTTTATGCTTTTCAGGGAACGAAACCGATGTTTGATAAACCCGTTCCAAATATCCGGGGGATGGCAGCTCTCTATCCGGAGCATTGCCAGATTCATGCACGGAAAGATGCTAAAATCGCATCGGTCAGAGATCTTAAAGGAAAAAGAGTGGCGGTTGGACCATTGGGCAGTGGAACAGAACAGAATGCGATTCAGATCCTTGAGGCTTATGGATTGAAGTTTGAAGATCTGGGGAAAGTTGAGCGATTAACAGCTGCGGAATCTGGTGATTATCTTAAAGATGGACGAATTGACGCCGCGTTCTATACAACAGGTGTTGGAGCCTCTGCGATTGTGGATCCCGCCATAACGGTGGATAGCATGATCGTTCCCATTGACGGAGCCCAGGCTGATGCACTGGTTAAGAAGTATCCTTTCTATTCAAAAGATAAAGTGCCTGCCGGGATTTATAAGGGAGTGGATAAGGATGTCCCGACCGTGGCTGTGCTCGCCATCCTTGTCGTCAAAGCCGAGCTGGCAGAGGATATCGTTTATCGGATCACCAAGGCCATGTTTGAGAACATAAAGACGATCGAAGGGGCTCATGCCAAAGGAAAAGAAGTGAAACTGGAAAAGGCTCTCACCGGCATGCCCATTCCTCTTCATCCTGGAGCGGAAAAATTTTTCAAAGAGAAAGGCATGAAATAGTAGAAGTTCATCAAGGCCCTTCCTCTTTTTTTAAGAAGAAGGGCCTTGCTTTTCATTATGCGCAAGAAAGGGCTTCTCATTATTTCAACCATAGGCATTGTTCTGTTTGCGGGAGGGTTGATTCCCGTTTCCGTGCTCGAGGTTAAGGATAGAAAGAGCGGAGAAATCCTCTTCCGTAAGAGAGCGGTTGAGGGGGATGTTTTCCTATTTAACTATATTCATTCGGTAGAAAAAACTCCTGTTGAGGGAACGTTTCTGATCGAAAGGCGCAATGTTCTTAGAATTGTAGAGACGCGGTTTTCTTCCCATGGAGCCGGGCTTCCGAATGTCTCGGGAAAAACCATTCGAAAAAACGGATGGTTTGTTGTGGAAGGAGGAGAGCGGCTCGAAAAGTTCAACTTCTTTTTTTCTCCGATCAATCGGCCTGTTCTCAGATTCAAGGATAGGGAGACGGCATTAGGAAATGAGAAAGGGGGAGAGGGGTTGCTCGAAATCTCCATAAGGCGTCACCCATTCATACTCCATGTCTTTAAAGAACTTTATCGCCTTCCATTTGATCCATAGGGTAACCCCTTAAGCCGCTAAAGAAAGGAAAAGATTGACCATGGAAGAAACAAGACTGGTCGTTGACCAAGAGCTCGTTAAAAAGGCCGAGGAGATGATACAAACCCAGGAGTTCGGCGAGCGCCGGCTTTCGGGAATTCCTTATAAAATCACTTATATCATTGCCCTGAGTATGGCCTGCTTCCAGCTCTATACGGCTTTCTTCGGGACCCTAACCGCGACGCTTCAGCGCTCTGTCCATTTGAGCTTTGCGATGACGCTCTGTTTTCTCTTTTACCCCCGCTCCAAAAAATCTAAAATAAAAACCATTCCATTCTATGACTTTGTTCTGGCGATGATCGCCGGGTGTTCGGCCATCTATGTGGCTGTTTATTATCAGGCTCTTGTCACAAGGATCGGGTCTCCGACGCAAATAGATCTGGTAATGGGTTGTCTAACCATCCTTTTGATTCTGGAGGCGACCCGGAGAGCGGTAGGGCTGCCTCTCGTTCTGATTTCATCGCTCTTTATCCTTTACGGTTTTATCGGACCCTATTTGCCGGATCTGATCGCTCATCGCGGATACGGATTTCGAAGAGTGGTGGACCATCTCTATTTGACCATGGAGGGTATTTTTGGGATACCCCTCTGGGTGTCTTCCACATTTGTCTTTGCCTTCGTGCTTTTCGGAGCCATTTTCGAGAGATCCGGAGCGGGAACGTATCTGTTGAAATTGGCCATGTCCCTGGTAGGGCATACCCGTGGAGGACCGGCTAAGGTTTCGGTCATCGCCAGCGCCTTTTTCGGGACCATCTCGGGAAGCGGCGTGGCCAATACAGCCACGATAGGAACGATGACGATTCCGATGATGAAGAAGGTTGGGTTCAGCCCGGAACTAGCAGGTGGCATTGACACCGCCGCAGGCGGAAATGGTCAGATCATGCCACCTGTTATGGGAGCGGCTGCCTTTGTCATGGCAGAGTTTTTAGGCATTCCCTATCTTCAAGTTTGTGTTGCAGCAGCCTTGCCTGCAATAATTGATCAGCTTGCCCTTCTCGGAGCCGTGCATCTGCTTTCGGTCAAGTACGACCTAAAAGGGATCCCCCGAAAGGAACTCCCCAAATTTATTCCCACCCTTGTAAGTGGCGCCCATTTTCTGATCCCCATTGTCGTTCTTTTCTACGCTCTGGTCATTAAGAGGCTGACACCCCTTACCGCAGCGGCGATGGCGATCGGTGTCGCCGCTTCGATTTTCATTATTCAGGGAATGCTGGCAAGTCTAAGATGGGGACGTGATACCGAAGAAAGGCCGGTTACAGTTTCAGGTGAGACAAAAACAGTTTCATGGGAGCCCACGATTGATTCCTTCAAAAAGATATTGGACGCTATGTTTAATGCATCGAGAACGATGGCAGGGATCGGGGTGACCTGCGCCTGTGCTGGCATTGTCGTGGGAATGGTGACATTGACCGGAGCCGGATTGAACATGACCAATGTAGTCGTAACCCTATCGGCAGGAAACCTCTATTTAGGGTTGTTCGTCACGATGATCGCCTGCCTCATCCTCGGAATGGGCGTTCCCACCACTCCCAATTATGTCATTATGGCAACGATCATGGCTCCGGCCTTGAAGGCGATGGCTCCTGAGGTGCCGATCATCGCCATACACCTCTTTGTCTTCTATTTCGGAATCCTTGCTGATGGAACGCCTCCCGTATGCTTAGCCGCCTATGCGGCAGCCGGAATCGCAGGCGCCGATCCCTTTAAAACGGGGGTCAATGCCTTCAAATTGGATATGAGGACGTTTCTCCTGCCCTACATGTTTATCACTGCTCCTCAGATGCTTCTGATCAGCACCAATGTTTTTGAAGCAACATGGATTTTTATTACGGCTTCTGTTGGAATGTATGCTTTGGCTGGAGGCATGCAGGGGTTCTTCATTGCGGATGACAAATGGTATGAACGGATCATTCTTCTCGTCTCTGCGGTTGCTTTAGTCAAACCCGGTCTCTATACGGATGTGTTTGGTCTTGTTGGCGTAGCCCTGGTCTATTATTTGCAGAAAATGAGAGTGAAGAAAGCGGTCATTTAATTGTGGATTGCGGACTTTATTCGAGGGCGATCTCTTTGACCCGTTCGATCACCTTCATATAGTCCTTAAATTCGACCCCATCCACCGAATGGTCTTGTTTGTGTGTGATTCCATCGACCGCCGGACCATGATGGATGAGATAGTCGAGGACCTTTCCTTCCTGCTCGGCGGTTATCTTTTCGATTTGGTCCGTCTTCCCCGCGGCCAGAGCAAGCCCTGCCATCAACGCATACCCTCCCCAGTTTGAGACTCCACAGGAGATAAAATAGTCTGTTTCCATCCGACAGCAGAAGACAGGTTCCCGATGTGTGGTTGAGTTTTTCTGGAAGACCTCCCATGGAATCTTTCCTGCACCGATCTCATTGCCACGGTCTCCGATTCCGATCGTCTCAACAGGGAGATTTTGTTTTTTTTGATATTCAAGAAGGAGGTGGGTTTTTGCCGTAAATCGGGAAATATCTTCCAGGCAGGAGTTGAAACACCGGTTTCTTATGGAGTGGGGGAGAATGGACTCAAACGCCTTGATGGGTGGGGGGGCTGTTCGCGTTTGAGCGAGAAACGATTCAAGCGTATGATTGGGCCCAACCCGTTCGATGTAGATGAGATGAGAAATGCCTTGCCCCAATGGGCCATTAAAAAGTTCATCCATGAAGCGATGGGAGAGTGGGCTGCCATTCTCCAGATCAGAGTGCTCCAGAGGAAAACAGATGAGGGGAATTTCTTTTTCAGAAAGGTTGAGGATTTTGAGGCCTGCCTTGAGAGTCGGAAGGGTGTATTCATCGGAGAGCAGGGAGACCTCCATGCCCAAATATTTCAACCCCTCCGCCAGAATGAGGGCGCCCGGAGGGCCATCGGTCTCTGTGGCCGGAGGTTCTCCAGCAGGGATATAAAAACCAGTAACGATCATCACTTTTCGCCCCTTCTCAACAAGGGAGGACACTGCCCCTGTTAAATCGGAATAGGGAGCCATGATGATGTTTTCCCAGTGATCATTCCGATGGTTCAGGAGTGAGGTGGGGAAATTGATCACCTCCTCCATCAGGAATAACTTGTCACGGGTTTGTTTTGAAAGAGTCATGGGTTTATAAACTTCGGATATCGGGCGGAGTTTCCCGAAGGGGTCAATCCACAAAATGCGGTTATCAGGATATCAGGTCATCAGGTAGTGGATATCAGGAAATCCGGGCATCAGGTTTAAGAAAATCATATCTTCTGTTCTCCTGATAATCTGATATCCAGGTATCCTGCCTCCTGGTTTCCTGATAGCCTGATTTCCTTCACTTTGTCATTTGAGCCTATATTTTGAGCTGGGTTCCATCATCACACCATTTTCGAATGGCACATTGATCACAGAGGGGTTTTCTGGCTGCACAGGTTTTTCGGCCGTGCCAGACGAATAGATTGGAGAAGTGGGTCCATTCTCCTTCGGGCACGATCTTCATGAGATCGAATTCAATCTTAACGGGATCGTCATTTTTCGTCAAACCCATCCTCTGAGTCACCCTGTGGACATGGGTATCGACGACGATTCCCGGTATCCCGAAAGCATTTCCCAGGACAACGTTGGCAGTTTTTCGGCCTACACCCGGTAGCGTCACCAACTCCTCTAAGGTTTTTGGGACCGATCCCCCAAATCGTTGAATCAGGTCATTACAACATTTCTGGATTGCCTTTGCTTTATTTCGGTAGAATCCGGTCGGCCGAATATCTTCTTCCAATTTTTTAATATCTACTTCCGCGTATTCTTTTGGGGAGCGGTACCTTTTGAATAGGTCTTTTGTCACCTCGTTTACCCTGACATCGGTGCATTGGGCAGAAAGGATGGTGGCAATGAGAAGTTCAATCGGGCTTGAGAATTTGAGGGCAATGGTTGAATCCGGAATATCTTTCGAAAGAGTTTTGATGATATTCGCAACCCTGTTTCGAACAGACTGTTTTTCCATAGCGGTCTCCTTTTAAACGATGAACGATGAACTTGCGTTGAACCCTTCAAATGTGAGAATTTTAACCGATTCCATTTTCAGGAGACAATAAGAAAAATGAATGGATTAAAATTTTTCAACGTATGTTCAAGAAACGTCGCTTTCCCCATTTTTGTTCACGACTATCATATTAAAAATCCAATTAAATATCAGCGGGTTGAACGATGTTTAAGAAATTGGTATGGAAAATGCAATAAACAGCTATAAAATCCTGTATAAAGGGTGGAAAGCGATGTTAAGAGAAAACGATGTCCTGACAACTCAAGAAGCCTGTCAATACTTGCGGATCTCAAGGCCCACCTTCCTGAAATATCTTTCCGGCGGAAGAATTAAGGGAGCAAAGGCAGGAAAAGGTTGGAAGGTTCTCAGATCGGAACTGGATCGGTTCCTGAAGGGAGAGATTTCAAGCAGCGCGATGGGATGAGAGATTTATGGAAAAGAGAGTCACCCCTTTAACAGAAAAAAAGAAAGGTCAGGACGAAATCCTTTATGAGAAATCCGTAAAGTTTACCCGGGCCCTGATCCAGACGTTTCTCCAGACCGTGAAGGCATTCCGGATCTATGAAGCCAATCATCCGATCCTTCATAAATTTATGGAGAGGCTGAAGAAGGATTTTGACAACTACTTCGAGGAGTTCGATTCCTTTCCACTCCTGGTGGGGGAACACCGGCTTTTCTACCGGGGGAAGATTGTTTATGAAAACCAGGATGTAAAAGAGAGCCTGGCGTTCCTGTTTTATAAGGACGGAATCCGCGAAATAAAATTTTTCAGAGGGCTTGAGTTAAGAGAGGTGGTCGATTTTCTTCATATTGTGAGGAGTAGCGAATCCGTTAATCGCCTCGAAGACGACCTGGTCACCCTCCTCTGGGAAAAAGATTTTTCACACATCACCTTCGGAACCGTAGACGAGTTTTTGGAAGAAGGGAGTCATTTTGTCCCGGCTACAGAGGATGATTTTATCAAACGGTTGGAATTTAAAAGTTCCGGGAAAGAGAACGAAGACGACTTCGCTCCCGAGAATGAAAAACAGGAAACCCAAGCGCTTGCAAATGAAGGCTTAAAACAGGCGCTGAACCCCGCGCCCGGACAATCATTGGTCGACGCCTGTCAGCTCACCCCGGTGGAGATTGAAGAGATCAATCAGGAGATTGAGCAGGAACATCAGCCGGACTATATCTATCTATTGACCGATAACCTCGTAGAGATCCTTCTCCATCTGGGCGAGGATATGGATGCCTATGAGAATATGATCTCCTATTTCGAAAGAACCACGGGAGCCCTCCTCGAACAAAAAGAGGTGAGAAAGGCAGCGGTCATTCTCAAGAAGCTGAACGATACCATGGAATCCATAGTTTTGAAGGACAAACAGATTTTTGCCATCCGCCGTATCCTCGACTCTTCCTCTGGCGCTCGTTCGATAGACCTTTTAGGAGAGGCGATGAAAGGAAACGCGGAGGCAGATTCAGAGCCTATCTTCCAGTATCTCCAACTCCTCACCCCAAAGGGAATCGAACCCCTCTGTATTTTATTAGGAAAGATGGAATTAGGGAAGTGGAGAAAGGTCATCTGTGATATTCTGGCTGAGCTCGCTCGAAAAGACATCAAACCTCTCGCCAAATATTTAGCCGATCCCAATCCATTCCTGGTCTGTCACATCCTCTATATTCTTGGAAAGATCGGGCATTCCTCCACGGTCAAATACCTGGGAGGCCTCGTCGGTCATCAGGATCCAAAAGTAAGAGAAGAGACCCTACAGATCCTCAGGAAATTTGATGGGCAGGGAAAAGATCTCATTCAGAAATTTTTAAGAGATCCCCTGCCGGAGATGAGGGGGAAGGCCTCGCTCATCTTTGCCAAGGTTGCCAAGGGGGATGCGGCGAAACCGCTGACCGGGATCATTCTCTCAGAAGATTTTTTCAAGAGGGATTATGAAGAAAAGGCCTCGTTTTTTAAAGCTCTGGGCGAGACGGGGTCTCAAGAAGCCATCCCGGTTTTAAAAAAGATCGCACAGAAAAGAAGATGGTTTCAGAAGGGAAAGTGGGACGAGATGCGACTCTGCGCTCGTAATACCCTCAAGATGTTCGGTGCGGAGGAAACATCTGATTCCTTCAAAGCCCAGGAAAGATCAAAACATATCGAACGGTCAATCCATTAAAATGGACAGAGGTCATGGAAGCAGCTATTCAATCTAAGAAAGAAATCCCCAGATCGGCAGAGAAGATGGACTCCGAGTTGTCAAAGTTGGGGAATAACCTCGTCACCAAATTTCATGTATTGATGAGGATCTCCCAGATCTACGATTCCAAGAATGTCGCCCTCCAGCAGTTCATACAGGAATCCCTTCATGCCATCAACACATTTGTCCAGAGGGAGGGAAGCATCCGCCTCAAAATCGTAGGGGATGATATTTTCCTCAATGAGCAGAGACTCCGTTATTCCGTGGAAGGGTTTACCAGCTTTAAATACCTCCTGACTCAGTGGAAGAAACGCTTGATTGGGGAAGTTCTCTACAAAGGGGCTCTGGATGAGGATGCATTGAGGGAGTTCATCTATATCCTGATGGCTCTGGAAGATGGGAAAGAGGAAAATGCCACGCTCTTTAATGAAACACTGAAGGAGCGTCATCTCTCCTCGATTGAAGTGGGCCCTCTGGAAGTTTCCGAAAAAGAAGAGGGGGCTTATACGCTCGAGAAGGAGAATTCTCGAGAGGTTGGGAAAAAGGTTTTTTTCGAGACCATCGGGACGGTCAAGGAAGTGATCACCCAGATCAAAGGAAAGCAGCATGCCGACGTGAGAAAATTGAAGCGTCTGGTGCGCAAAGCCGTCCACCTCATCATGGAGGATGAATCGATCCTGCTCGGGATGACGACCATCAAGAACTATGATGAATATACCTTTAACCACTCTGTCAATGTGGCGATTTATTCTATGGCCATGGGAAGGCGATTGGGGTTCTCAAGAGGTGTTCTGAGTGAGTTGGGCATTACGGCCATGCTTCATGATATCGGTAAGTCCAAAATTCCGCTGGAGGTCCTGAATAAACCTGCTGCTCTCACCGATGAAGAATGGGGCCAGATGAAGAAACACCCTCTGACAGGAGTGGAGATTGTTCTTAATCTGAAGCAATTGGGCGAGGTCAACCCGAAGATGGTGGTCGGTATCTTCGATCATCATCTAAAGAACGACCTTTCAGGGTATCCCAAGCTCTTTCACAAAAAGAGGGTGAGTCTCTTCGGGCGAATCATTCAGGTTGCAGATGCCTATGACGCCATGACCACTCCGAGAATCTATAAAAAAGTTCCTCTCACACCGGAGCAGGCCCTGGCCGTCATGCTTCAAGACCGGGATGTCTATTTTGACTCCATTCTCCTCAAAATGTTCATTGGCTTAGTGGGCGTTCATCCCTTAGGTTCCCTGGTCCTCCTCGATACCCATGAGATGGGAATTGTGTTCAAACCCAATACCGACCCTCAGTGGATCGAACGTCCCCATGTGGTCCTGGTGGATAGGGATAGACGCGGGAGGGGAAAGAAGGAACTGATTGACCTCACGGAAAGGAACGGAGGAGGCAGGTTCAAACGTAGCATTGTGAAGACGCTTGATCCAAACAAATACCACGTCGACATTGCCAAATACTTCTTATAAAGACGTGTCCGTGTCCGTTTACCGTGTCTGGTAAAAACGGGTCTGCATTTCTCAAGTATACCCTCTCCCTATCACCCCATCCCCCCATCTCCCCATCATTTTTTCTCTATCTCCTTATCCCCCTATCTCCTCACTTTCTTCTTCTGAGAAACGGGCGGTGGTTCTTTGCAAGCTGACTTAATCCATTCCTCGTTCAGCCTTCTCAGAATCTCCAGCTGCTGACCAACGGCAAAGTCAGCATATTTGGGATCTCTCTTCCGATAAGTCTTCTCAATAAAGGCAATGGCTTTTTGGGCGGTCTGAATCTGAGAGAAGATCATTTCGCATTTTTTAAGTCCCCATCGGGCCTCAATGGAATCTCCCGGGTGAGGGGAGAGCCAGAGGTGGTTTTGAAAAAGGAAGTAAAAGGTGACGGATTGGACCGTTTCGATAGGGATTGAGATGGCCTCCATTTTCGCTTTAACCTTTTCAGGGTCGAGATGATTCGACTCGATGATCTGATGGAGGTGATCCATAAGAAGAATGATCCTACCATCCCGGCCAGGTGTGCTATGAATCTCCCATTGCGCAGACCCTTCCTGGCAGCCTCCCTTTCGGCATCGCTGATATCCTTCTTGAACGACAGGGACCCTGGCCATGAGATAACGAAGGGTGGTATCGAGCACCTTTTCCAGTTTTTCCCATGGATCATAATCCGTTGGATCGATTCTTCTTGCCACAGCCGCAACAAAATCAGAACGGCCTTCATAGAAATCCGTGGAGTACTGCTCCAGCGAATAGAAGGGATGCTCTGCTGAAGAGAAGTATTCCCATCTTCCATTTTTGAAAATTGGCCACCGAAATTTGACCAAGCCGGAAAAGACCGTGGACTCAGGCCTTGGGGTCAGAAAGTCTCTGCCGCTTAATTTTTGTATTTTCGCAGGCGATGTGGCCTCCCATGCCTGAAGAGGATGGTCGCTGCTTCCATCGAGAATGACGCGTCCGATTACTCCGGAATGTGACTCTGTGACGAAAAACACTGTTCCGGAAGTTACTGATTCTGGGTCAATGCGGATGGGGTAGGTATCGAGGGGGAGTGTTCTCGTCGTTGTCTCCGAGAGCATGTGAAGCAGGGCTTTCCGGAAACGGAGATCTTTGTGCCACTCTGCATGTGTAAGAAGGTGTTTCCATTGGGTCGACCAGTGGCCGATGAGTTTATTGTCCTTGGTGGTCGCTGCAGCAGGAAGTCCTGCAATCCTCGCATAAATCCACCGAACGGCGTAAGGGACATCCGCACAGTCAACCGGAATCTTATGGCGTATGAAAAAGTCTTCTGTAAGATTAGATTCAACCCATCTTGCAAAATGTTCTTCTTCCTCGACGTTCCATCTTCGCTCCCCCACCTTCCAGACCTGATGGGGTGATTCTGTGATCGTTTCACCGAAAGCATAGCTGGAAACAAGGAGAATCAGAAAGAGAATCAGCGCCTTCATAAGCTCAATATTAAAAAGATAGATGAAAGATTGTCAACCGTGAGAAAATAAGGTATTTTAGGGATAAACCTACCCTCTTGCTCAAGGAGGGTTTGGATAGATCGAGAGGGGAAAGACATGGAGCGAGAGATTCGAATCTTAATTGCGGAAGAAGACCTTTTCTTCACAAAGATGATCGAGGATTCCCTGCATGAATCAGGAGGCCATTATCTCATCGAAAAGGTTTCCACAGGAGAGGAATGTTTTAAAAGACTCCAGAACGAAAAATTCAATATCCTTCTCCTCGATTATGCTCTGTCCGATGGCAAGGGTTTGGACTGGCTTCGAAAATTCAATGAATCGAGGATCGGAGTTCCTACCATTTTCGTAACCCCCAAAGGAGATCCCAAGCTGTCCATTGAGGTCATGAAGGAAGGGGTTTTTGACTATATCAACCGATCTGCTGAATGTGCGAAAGCCTTTCCTTTTGTCGTCAACCGAGCTGTTGAAGGCTATACCTTAATGGTTGAAAAGGTCAGACTTCAAAAAGAATTGATTGAAACCAAAAACTTTCTCGAATCGATTGTGGAGAAAGCGGGGGATGCGATTTCAGTCGTCGACCTTGAGGGAAAGGCAATTTATTGGAATGAGGGGGCGGAGCAGATTTACGGGTTTAAGAAAGAAGAGGTATTGGGAAAGAAACTCTCCGAATTTCTTTATCCCCGGGATAAAAAATTGAGAGAAGAAGAAGTAAAATTGATGGAAGCCGTGATGGGACGTGTGAAACGGGGAGAAGTCGTCGCCAATATGGAAGTCAAGAGGCAGACCAAGGAGGGAAAGGAGATCATCACCAGCATGACCCTCTCTCCATTAAGGGATGCAGAGGGAAAGGTCATCGGCGCCTCTCGGATTTGTAAGGATATTACTCAGTTGAAGAAAGCAGAAGAACGGCTCACCCTTGCAGAAAGGCTAACTTCTTTGGGGGAGATCTCTGCTGGCGTTGCCCATGAACTTCGGAATCCTCTGGCTGGGATCAAGATCAACACCCAGATGCTCGCCAGGAAAAAGGAACTTCCTGAGATGGAGAGAAGGCTTCTCGATGGCAGCCTTGAAGGAATCGAGAAGATTCAAAAAATTGTGGACGACATGCTCCATTTTGCAAAACCTAAAGCCTCCCATTTTAAAGAAGAGGAAATCGATGAAGTCGTGGAGAAAAGTTTGGCCATTTTGCAGACCAAATTTAAGAGAGGGAATATATCCGTCAACTTTGAAAGAGGGCAAGAATTACCGAAGGTGCGAATCGACCTCCATCAAATCCAGCAGGTCCTGGTCAATCTCATGCTCAACTCCATACAGGCGATGGAGAAAGGTGGAACCTTGATCATTCGGACTTTCCAGGAAAAAGAGGGTGGAGTCGGAGTTGAAGTCAAAGATACGGGAAAAGGGATTCCCAAGTCTCACCTGAAGAAGATTTTCGATCCATTCTTTACGACAAAATCCGAAGGCACAGGACTGGGTCTCTCCATCAGCCTTAAAATATTAGAAAACCATCAAGCGGCCATCGATGTCGTCAGTGAGGAAGGGAAGGGATCAACCTTTACCATCCACCTCCCGGGAGTGAAACAAGATGCAGTTTAAGATCTTAGTCGTGGATGATGAACCTATTCTAAGAGATTCTCTGGAGGTCGCCTTGCAGGCTTCGGGTTATGAGGTTACGACGACGCGAACCGGTGAGGAAGGTTTGGAGCAATTCCAGAGGGAGCATCCAGACCTTATTCTCCTGGATCACTGGCTTCCCGGAATCAATGGAGATGAAGTGCTTCGCCAAATCAAAGAAGAAGCCCCTGAAATCCCGATCATCATCATGACAGCACAGGGATCGATTGAGATGGCCGTCAGCTCGATGAAGATGGGGGCTTTTGATTTTCTCGTCAAACCTTTTGAGCTGGACCAGGTCGAAGACTTAATTAAAAAGGGGCTTGAGCGGGTTCGCTTGAAAAAGGAAGTGGAGTGGCTTCGGGCTCAATATCAGGAAAAATTCCGCTCCGGCGGAATCATCGGGGTGAGCCAAAAGATGAAGGAGGTTTTAGCGCTCGCCAAAAAAGTTGCCCAGGGTTCGGAAACAACGGTCCTCATTGAAGGGGAGACCGGAACAGGCAAAGAACTCCTTGCCGAATACATTCACTTCTTAAGCCCTCGATCCTCCTTTCCGTTCATCCCCATCAACTGTGGCGCCATTCCCAAAGACCTCTTTGAGAGCGAACTCTTCGGTTATGATAAGGGAGCTTTCACCGGAGCCCTTGAGAAGGGAAAGATAGGGAAGGTGGAGTCAGCGGAGAAAGGGACACTCTTCCTCGATGAGGTAGGTGAACTTCCTCCTCCTGCTCAGGTTAAGGTATTGAGAGTTCTTGAGGAGAAAGAATATTTCAAGGTTGGAGGAGTCGAAAAGAAGAAGGCCGATGTCCGGATCATTGCAGCAACGAATAAAGATCTGGAATCAGAGATAAAAAAAGGAAATTTCAGGGATGATCTCTATTTCAGGCTCAATGTCGTGAAGTTATACATTCCTCCTTTGCGGGAGCGGAGAGAGGACATCCTGCCCCTTTTTCGTTTCTTCATTGGCCGTTTTAACGAGCAGTTCAAGAAAGGGTTTAGCCAGATTTCTAAAGAAGCCGAAGAGGACATTCTATCTTATTCCTGGCCCGGTAATATTCGTGAACTTCGTAATACGGTGGAGCGGATTGTGCTTTTAGAAAAGGGCGATACGATTCTCCGAAAACACCTTTCTTTTCTCACAGAGAGAGAAGGGCAGGTCCAGGAGAGAGCCGACTTCAAGCCCCACCTTCCATCCGGAGGAATTGTCCTGGATGAGGTTGAGAAACAGTATATTCTTGAGGCTTTAAAGGCTAAAAAAGGGAATAAGGTACAGGCAGCAAAGATGCTGGGCATCTCAAGGTCTGCGCTTCTCTATCGAATGGAAAAATACGGAATTAAAATGGCGGACTAATCCCTAACCCGGCATAGCCGGAACCAAGTAAGGTTTTGGAGTTGAGAAAATCCGAAATCCGAATATCGAAATCCGAAACAAATTCGAATTTTCAAAATTCAAATTTCTTAAACCCCAATTGAGCAATAATTATTGGAAAATCCCCTCTAACTCCCCTTTGCTAAAGGGGAGAACCCATTATTATCCCCCTTTGGAAAAGGGGGATTTAGGGGGATTTTAAAATGAAGCTTAAACCTCTATGAAGTGGCCTATCCATCAGGGAAATATCTCAAAGAGGTAATTATTTTTAACTCAATTGGGGTTAAACTTTTATTTGTTTTGAACATTTAAGATTTGGTCATTTGGGATTGTTTCGAATTGGTCCTGCTGGACGCTTTGCCCGGATTTCGCCTGCCTTCGTCCCGCAGGGCGGGACTTCGCGCAGGCAGGTGCTTCGGATTTCGACCCCAATTCGTCACTAAAATTTTGTTGCCATTTTGCGCACAATTCAATTCATAAGGGCCTAATACCCTAACCTTTTTTCCTCCCCATTCCATTCGGTAAAGGATGGGTTTATAAATCATCCGGAATAATGCTCCTTTTCCATCCTGAAAGAATTCCAGTGACATTAAAATGATCTTGCCATCCCAGACAAAGTAGTCTTGTTCTGCGTAGGGTTTTTTCCCTTTACCAAAAACCTCGAATACAACTTCCCTTAAAGATTCACAATCAGAACCACCCTCTGCAATAATACTTATACCAGTAAATTTCCCTTTCCAGAATAAATATTCGACATTCTTAGGTTCTACTTTTCCAATTCTTCCGGCATTTCCTGCTCTAAGATAAATATCTATTCCTCCATAACTCGGGTCCACTCTCGAAAGTTTCATATCTTGAAGTGTTGATAATTCAGTTTCCCACTGGATACCTCCAAATCCATCGGGGTCCCCCTCGGGTTTAAAATGATCCATATGATGATGGGAAAAAATCGGGCCACTTATCCAGAACAGGAAAAAGACAGCACCTAAAACATTCGCTTTTCTCATGGGTTGTCGCCCCAATGTGAATCAAGACATGCAAATCAGAACCTATGAGCCCATTACACCATTTATCCCTCTCTCAGTTGCTAAGGTTAGCACCAAGATCTTTCTGAGATGCACTGATTATGGAGTGAGATAAGAAAAAACATATCAATGTACCGTAATCAGAGAACGAAGAGCTTTGTTCACTGATTTGGAGTTGGGGAAATGCTTCTTTACGTCTGGGTCAAGCATGACCGCCCCATCTTCTTGAGTAAAGTAATGTACTTCGACTGATCCATCCCGTTTGACAATTTTGACGGTATGCCCTTTTCGATAGGCTTGAGCATGTTTTCCCCGAACCCCACCGGAAAAATCATATTCTTCTCTCATTTCATGAACTGCGTTGTTTTTCTTATTTGTCTTCATATTTTCTCTGTTCCTTCTTTGTTGCTTCCCAAAGCCCATCCCATTCAAATATGAGCGATAATCGCTACTCCTTTGTCCCGCGACTAATAGTTCAAGCAGTAACTTTCTAATTTCTCTCGGGATGAAATGAATATATGGAAAAAAGGGGTAGTATGTCAACATTTTCGCTCGAATATCTAAATTAATTATCTCGCAAGAAAGTTAAGGGAATATTGCCTCATAGCAACAGGGAGAAACACGCTGTTTGATTTGAGACAGAGTATTTGAAAACAAACAGAGAGATAATTTCCCTGTCAATTTAATATCTTAGCCCTTCCATCTTTTTTATCCTGTCTGCTTTCATATAATTTCCCATGATTTGGTTTATTATGTTTGCCGGGCCTTTATCAGGTTGAAGGCAATGATAATTTTTTTGGTCAAATTTAATTTATTGATTTTATTAAATAACCTAAAACGTCCGATCTGAGTCCTTTAATATTTTTCTCCTTCCCATTTGATTGGCATTCCCCTTGCTTTATATCCGGTTAATTATGAAAGTTTTAATCCTTGAAAAAGATAAGACGGTCCGACAGTCGCTTTCGTATTTCATTGAGCATCAAAAGAATTGTGAAGTCTTTCTTGCAAGCTCAAAGAAAGAGGGTATCTCTCTTTTTAAGACCGTTCCTTTTGATATCGTCCTCTGCGGAGATCGTCTCCCGGATGGAGAAGGACTGGAGCTATTGAAGGAATGGACAAAGAAAGACCCCAACCTCATTTCGATATTGTTGACGGTTCATGGTGATGAGTTGTTGAGACAGGAAGCCATAAAGGCTGGAATCCGGGGATACCTGGTAAAGCCCTTTGAATTGAAGCAACTTGAGGAAGCCATGGGAATGAAAAGTTCGGAGTTCGCCTGCCCCGATCAAATCGGGGGAGTAAGGAGTTCGGAGTTAAGAATATCAGGTAAATAAATGATGAAAGGAGGTGAAAGATGATGAAGAAGACGCTGGTTTGGATGTTATCGTTTGTGTTTGTTCTTTCGATGGTTGGCTTGACATTGGCTCAGGAGCAGCCGAAAGTTCCTGCCTGGCAGACCACGCCCGTTAAGGATTGGGTTGCAAAGGCTAAGGCCGAGATCAAGAAGGTCACTGCCGCTGATGTGAAGGCCGCCATTGATAACAAGGAGAAGGCAGTCATTCTCGATGTCAGAGATCCTGACGAGTATAAGGCAGGCCACCTTCCCGGTGCAGTCCATGTCTCCAGAGGGAAACTCGAGTTCACGGTCTGGGATAAAGTAAAGGACAAAGACGCAAAAATTTACGTCTACTGTCTGACGGCCGCCCGTTCCGCTTTAGCGACCAAGACCCTGAACGATCTGGGTTACAAAAATGCGGTTTTGATGGACGCTCCCTTTGAGGCCTGGGTGAAGGCGGGTTATCCGGTCGATAGATAACTTTTTGCTCCCTCATCCCCCTTCTGTTCAGATATTGGGGGGTGAGGGATTTTAAATGAATGAGTTTAAGTCGTGAAATTGGAGATCATGCTCGGCATCAATAAATTTCTATCCCATCTTGGGATTCAAGTCCTTCCTCAAGTGATTGGAAAGGATGAGGTGATGGATCGTGCCCTTGTGGATATGAAGAGCCCGGTCAATTTCCGGATGACACGGAGGGGGTTTCTGAAGGTGGCCGGGACGGGTCTCACCGCGGCTACCCTCGGCAACACTCTCCTCGATTTTGCCACCTGGGAAAAGGAAGTTCAGGCCGCCCCCATCGAGATGATTCCAACACAATGCAATGGCTGCGGAAACCGGTGCGGTATTTTTGCCTATGTTAAGAACGGAAGAATTTGGAAGATCGAGGGAAACCCCGAAGCCAATGGAAATCTTGGACTGATCTGTCCGAAGGGTCACGGATATGTTCATGAGCTCTATAATCCCCAGAGACTGAAGGGACCGCTCAAAAGGGTAGGGAACCAATTTGAACCCATCTCATGGGAGCAGGCCTATCAAGAGATTTCCCAAAAGATCAATATGACCTTATTGGAGAATGGGCCACAGAGTCTCTTCTGGGTGAACTATCCCCAATCGAACAACCTCTATGCACTCAGGTTGATGCATGCCCTTGGAAGCCCCAACTACTTTACACATGGATCAACGTGTTACACCGCAAGAAATGCGGGCTGGAGGATGACTGTTGGCGAGCTTCCTTCCAACGATCTTGGCAATGCCCGATATATATTGATCATTGGCCGGAACCCGGCCGGAGGGATTGACCTTGCCCAGGTGAAGAAGATTGTCGAAGCCAAAGAGAAAGGGGCAAAGGTAGTGGTGGTTGATCCAAGACATAGCGAGACTGCCATCCTTGCCGATGAGTGGCTCCCTATCAAGCCGGGTACGGATCTGGCTCTTCTTCTCTCGATGATCCATGTCATGATCAAAGAGGAGCTTTGCGATAAGGAGTTTGTCAAAGAGAAGACAGTTGGTTTTCAAGAATTGGAGGAAGAGACCCTCTACTACCCCCCGGAGTGGGCTGAAAAGGTCTGTGAGATTCCAGCAAGTACGATCGTCCGCATCACCCGCGAGATAGCCAGAACAAAACCTAAAGGACTTCTTCATCGCGGATACCATGGGGCATTTGGGTCTCAGTATCTGAACAGTTTCCAGACAGCAAGGGCATTGGCCATAGCCAACAGCCTCCTCGGAAATATCAACCGGGAAGGTGGGATCTATTTTCCCAAGTCTGCAAAACTCGGAGAGCTTCAGCCCAAACATCCAGCGCCGGATCTTCCCACTGTTCCAAAAGGTGATGGAACCGGAGTGCCAGGAAGATACCCTGTCGGCAGCTATGGTGATGGGATTACGCATGCCATTCCGGAGTTGGCGCTTCGTGGAGAACTGAAAGCTGGGTTCGTTTACCATAACAACCCCCTTCGGACCAATCCCAATCCGAAGAGGGTGATTGCCGGTTATAAAAAACTTGATCTTCTGGTCGTCATTGACACGGTGCTCTCTGAGACGGCATCCATCGCTCATTATGTCCTTCCTGAATCATTCTACCTGGAAAGGACAGAAGCCATTGACACGAAACACAGCGGGAAAAGAGCCCAGGTCAGCATTCAACAGCAGGTGGTCAAGCCTCTATACAATACGCGGCCTGGAACGCAGATCATCATTGAACTGGCCAAACATTTAGGCGTGGAGAAGTATTTCAAATTCAATATTGAAGAAGCAAACCGTATTCGACTTGAGCCTTTTGGGGTGACGCTGGAGGAGTTAAAAAAGAAGGGGTTTCTCTTTGTGGATGAAGAGTGGAAGGAAGGCCTTCCCAAATTGGGTACCCCATCCGGTAAGGTGGAAATATATTCTAAGACTCTTGAGGATATGGGTTTTTCGCCACTTCCTCGCTGGGAGGAACCGCTCGTCTCTCCTGATTCGAAAGACCCCCATTCTTTTCGACTCCTTCATGGGAAACAGGCCATCCATACGCATGCGATGACAGCCAACCAGCCCTATCTCATGGAGATCAGCCGCTACTACGATATGGTGAGACTCTGGTTGAATTCGGAAAGAGGAAAGAGACTCGGGATTAAGGATGGGGATGAAGTGGAGGTCGAGTCAAACATTGGAAAAGGGAGAATCCGGGTAAGGCTAACTGACGGGATCCATCCCTCTGCGGTCTGGCTTCCGAGTGGTTATGGAATCTATAGCCGGAATTTAAAACATGCTTTTGGAGTAGGCCTTTCTTACAATGATTTTGTTCCAACGCTTTTCGATCCGACAGTGGGTCATGCGATGACCTCTGAAGTGATCGTGAAAGTGAGGAAAGCATAGAAGTTTAAAGTTGAGAGTTTAGAGTGCAGAGTTTTAAATCAAAACAACATTTTTAAAAAATTGGTGAGAGATGCCGCGATACGGAATGTTTCTTGATGCGACGAAATGTGTGGGATGCCACGCCTGCCGGGTAGCCTGTCAGAATCAGAATGAACTTCCGGCAAAGGAGAATTTTAATCGTATCGAAGAGCG
>Ga0194127_10002656_pt1 | contig 23878 bp, 17 predicted proteins | sample TA2KigC100mmetaG_FD_148624 | JGI IMG/M metagenome (GOLD analysis project Ga0194127, IMG submission 148624) | Freshwater microbial communities from Lake Tanganyika, Tanzania - TA2015036 Kigoma Deep Cast 100m | ecosystem: Environmental > Aquatic > Freshwater > Lake | place: Tanzania: Lake...
ACTTCATCCACCGTCGCAGCAGCGGCCAAGCCTGGAGTCAATGGCGGATACCCAGGCGGTACTCATGCTCACGGCTCCAGCCCGCCCAAGACTTCATTCACCGTCGCAGCAGCGGCCAAGCCTGGAGTCAATGGCGGATACCCAGGCGGTACTCATGCTCACGGCTCCAGCCCGCCCAGGACTTCATTCACCGTCGCAGCAGCGGCCAAGCCTGGAGTCAATGGCGGATACCCAGGCGGTACTCATGCTCACGGCTCCAGCCCGCTCAGGACTTCATTCACCGTCGCAGCAGCGGCCAAGCCTGGAGTCAATGGCGGATACCCAGGCGGTACTCATGACCCGGCTTCTTTAAGAATGTTTTGTTTGGCGTGTTCCGATAGGCCCGGCCAGCGGGTAATCAGGTCCGTCAGTTCGGGGTATTTTTTCAAGAAATTGGCCCTGTTGTGGCCCACTTTTTGGCCCTCAATTTTGATTTTTCCTTGTTCTTGGCCCAAAAACGCGGAATGTTCGAGTCCTGTTTCGCCCACTTTGACAATGCCGTCTTTAATAACCAGACGACCTTCAGCAAACAGCCGAATCGCTTCGGGGTAAGCTATACATTCCTGTTCAAACACCCGCGCCGCCAGTGTATCCGGCGTATCACCTTCCATCACCGGACAAGTCCGCTGGACAATAATCGGCCCCTTGTCATATTCGTTCGTGCAGAAATGCACCGTGCAGCCGCTGACCTTGCACCCAGCCCGCAGCACCACCTCGTGAACATGATGCCCCCACATCCCCTGTCCGCCGAAACTCGGCAGCAGCGCCGGGTGGATATTCATCACGCGATTCTCATATCGCTGCGGAATATGCCACAAACACAGCCAGCCCGCCTGAATCACCAGTTCCACTTTTGCCGCATCAAGCGTTTCCGCAATTTTTTGACTGAACTGTTCCACGTCGGGATAGTCTTTGACGCGGATAATCGCCGGGGCAAAACCAATCTGTCGGGCTAATTCAACGCCCTTGATTTCCCGACGCGAACAAACCACCGCCGCAATCTGAGCCGGCAGCATCCCGGCCTTAATGGCCTGATGGATATTAACCATTGTCCGGCCGCCGCCGCTGATTAAAATCCCCAATCGAACAGGACGGACTTTCTTCGCCGGCATCGCTTTCTCCCATTCCACATCCCGCCCCGCATCCATCGCCTGATTGGCCAGCTTATCCGCCTCCTTATTTTTCTCGCGGGGGATATGCACCGCCTTCCATGATTGAAACGACGCCAAAAGTTCCATGGCCTGCATAAACAAATCCCGCAGGTTGTCGCTTTTGACTTTGTATTGGCCGTGAATTTGGCGAACGGTCAATTCACTGTCGCACATCAATTCGATTTGTGTTGCGCCGGCTTTTTGTGCCGCTTCAAGACCGCGCACAACCGCGGTGTATTCGGCGACATTATTGGTGGTTTGAGGAATGAAAAACGCTTTTCCGGAAAACGTCTTTCCGGAAGAATCTTTGAGAATATAGGCCGCTGCGCCGGGGCCGGGATTGCCGCGGCTGCCTCCGTCGGTGTACAATACCAGTTTCCCCACGTTCGTTCCGCTCCTATAGCAAAAGACGGCTTATTCTTCTTCGTCTTTGAGATACAATATGCGGGTACAATTGGAACAGCGGAGAATCTCGTCCTTATTGGACAGAATATTGACCATCTCGGCCGGCAGGCCCATAAAGCAGCCGCCGCAACTGAACGAAACAATGTTTTCATCCTCCGGCCGCTCGATCTGGGCCATCGCTTCGCCGTCGTAGGTTTCCGCCACTCGTTTGAAAATATTCAACGCCTCGGGGGTGATTTTATGGGCGAACAAATCCCATTCCTTCTGGATTGCGTCAATTTCCTTTTGCAGTTCCGCCGCTTTGCCTTCCGCATCGGTGCGAATCTGTTCCATCCGGGTTTTTTGTTCTTCAATTTGTTTCTGGACTTCTCCGCACTGCGCCTGGTCGGACTCGACATTTTTCATCAGTTCCAGAACCTGGCTTTCCAGTTTGGAGTCGTCCGCCTTGGATGTATTCAGTTCGGTCAGAATGGCGGAGTATTCCTTGTTGGTGCGGGCCAGGTTCAGCGCAGCGCGCAGTTTGGTGATGTTTTCATCCCGCGATTTGAGTTCCAGTTCCAGCCGGTCCACCTGAAGCTTTGTCAGCTTGGTCTCCTGCTGCTTGGCTTCGAGGTTGCTTTGTAAGGTGCGAAGCTGATTTTCCTGAAAAAGAACGCTGCGCCGGCAGCGAGCCAGTTTGTTCTGGACGGCACGAAGCCGACTTTCCACCCGCTGTAGTTTGATTAAACCACGCAGTATTGGTCCCATCGACAATCCTTTTTTCACTTGTTAAAGTCGCGCAATTCTATAGTAAAAGGACTATTATGTTCAAATTTCCGCCCTCCGCAAGAAGATTTTCCCTGAATTTTGACGGGACCTGGATTGTATCCGAAAACAACGCAAAAATGGACATCTCTCGTAAATTTTTTAGTCGAAGGGTTTTCTTTTGCCATTCTCTGTCTATAATAACCCCCTTATGCAAAACCTGTTAAAAGAACTGATACAAACGGCCCCCACAGCGGATAACGGTGAAATCCGAACAGCCAAGGTACTGCTGAACTACCTCAAAACCGCCGGGGTGGAAATCAAAATCGACCATTGGGATGGTAAAAACGCCAATTTTATCGCTCGTATCCCCGGCTCAGAACAAAAAAAGGCCCTCCTCTTGGCCGGCCATCTGGATGTCGTCGGCGCCGATCAAAAGGCATGGACAACCCCGGCCTTTGAAGGCATTGAACAGGACGGAAAAATCTACGGCCGCGGCTCAACCGATATGCTCGGAGGGCTTACCGCCGTGGCCGCGGCAATCGCGGAAATCAAACAGGAAAATCTTCCGCTTAAAGGCGATTTAATTTTTGTCGCCACCGCCGCCGAAGAAACCGACAGCGCCGGCGTCAAACGTTTTCTGCGAACCAACGGCCCATCCCTCCGCCCTTTGGCCGGTATCATCGTCCCCGAACCGACCGGCCTTGAGGTCATGCGGGCGCATCGTGGTATCCTCTGGCTGGAAATCACCACCCTCGGCAAAACCGCCCACGGCTCGATGCCGCATCTGGGCATCAACGCAATCGAAAAAATGATGGCGTTTCTGAACCTGTTTAAAATGTATCATATCCCGTATCAGCCGCATCCCCTGCTGGGCGACTGCTGCATCAGCATTAATAAAATCACGGGCGGACAGGCGACCAATATCGTCCCCGACCGATGCGCGGTGCAAATCGATATTCGCACGCTTCCCGGCCAGGCTCATAACGCGATTAAAAAAGATATTGAACAATTACTGGATCAGTCGAAACAGCAGGATAAAAACTTCAAAGCAAAAATCACTGTGATGCGTTCCGTGCCGGCCCTGGAAACATCTCAGGATAATCCATTTTTGACATCTGTATGCAAAGCAGTCGGCGTCAAAAAGGCCAGTGCCGTGGGATTCACCACCGATGGCCCCTGGTTCGCCAAATTAGACGCTCCCGTCCTGGTTTTCGGTCCCGGCGACCCGCGGATGTGCCACAAGCCGGACGAATACATTGAAATTGAACAGCTTGAAAAAGCCAAAGACGCTTACAAGCGGATTATTCTTGAGATTCTGGGGTAACCCGTCCCCGCTGCACACTTCCGCGAAAGCCGTTTTGAATTTTATACATTTGGATTTCGAATTTGTTTCGAATTTTTACCCGCCATAGCCGGTTTCTGCATAGCTGGTTTCTTCGTAGCTTTAGCGAAGAAGAATAGCGAAGCAGAATGGCGATGGCGGATCGATATTCGAATTTCGCGTTTATCAAAACCCGCCGACCGGGTGGCAACCACCGAACGAAATTGTAGCACAGCCGCCCTCGGCTGTGGGTGTTGGATAGTGACATAATTTTAAATTTTAATATGTAATTTTAACTTTTGATTTTTAATTTTTGAATTTACTATAGGTGCCCTGCCCACGCTTGCGTGGGCAGGATAAACCAAATAATCATTACTTAATTTCAATTTTGTAATTCTGCTCAAAAACAGATGCAAAATCATACACCGCGTTGAAATCCTCAATCCGGTCGGTATCCTGCGACGTCATCCATTCATAACGAATCATCAGATAGACAATTTCGCCCCAGTCGCGCGTGGTTTTGATTCCCCAGTAATTCAGCACCATCGCCGCCAGTTTCCCCCATCGTTTCTGCGCCGTCTCGGCCAGGCCCCAGGACAATTCCTGGCCGCTGACGTGCCGGGGGTGTTCAACGCCTTCCTGTTCGCACAGCTTATCGATGGTCTGCCCCAGCCCATCCATAACAAATTTCAGCGCCCGCGGGTCAAACCGCCCGTCTTCGCGGGCAACCTGTTCAATACTCTGCTTAACCATCACCGCACATCCTGTTTATTCGCTTAATTGCTCCCGCAGCCAGCTTAAATCCCGTCCAATCACCAATTCGTATTTCTGATAATGTAGCGTCGTTTTCATAACAACCCGTTCGACTTCAAAATGATGCTGTTCGGCAAGACGTACAATGTCCTCCGAATCATCGTATGTCATCAGGAAATCCCCTTTGACTCGACTGACAAGAGAAAACAATTGTTTGTGATCAATATCAAAATAGCGATATAATCGTCGCGCCGCCTGCACATAAGGTGGGTCTAAAAAGAATACTGCATTTTCATCGTGACGATACCCCTCTATAATCTCAAAACCGTCGCCATGAATAAACGATATTCTATCCTTGATTGAAACAATATCTTCGATCCTTTGACTTAGTGTGCCCGGATACCATCGGGACGCAAGCCCCTTGCCATTTTCGCCATTTTTCAACAAACCGGCACCATTGGCCAGAATTCCACCGTGATGCAACCGATTTCTTAAAAAAGTCACAAATGCTCTTTGCCGTAAAGAAGCAATTGGACTGGATAATACTGTTTCAACATTCTTACGGATAAGCTCAAAATCTAAAATCTGTCTAGCCAACCATTTCCCATCTTTTCCTAAAATCGTCTGCCATACCGCGGCGATGTCGTCATCTTTTTCCACCAGAATCACCTGGCTTGCCAAATCTTCAAAAGCACAGGTCAACCCTACTATACCCCCGCCGGCAAACGGTTCAATATAGGTGATATCGTTATTGAACTGCTTTAGCCATCGTATAGCATACGGAACAAACCATGTCTTGCCGCCAGGGTACCGAAATGGACTTCGCTGTTTTACACTGGCCACATTCACGGGCTTTGGTAGAGTTTTCATTTCAAATAATTTTAATTGTTTCACGATTTTTTCGCCGATTCAGGAAAGAGGGATATCTCTTAATGTTTCCGTGTCCGGAGGATGACCTTCCAGCTTCTCATCCAATTTATTTTGAAGGATTTGAATGAAATTATTTACATCACCAGGCTGTGGTATAATAATTTTGTCCAGCGCCGGAGTAAACTGTGTATATATTGTTTTCGTTTTATAGAGTTTGTATTTTTTGTTTTTAACGTCAAACTTGAGGTCGTAAAGCAGCCATGCCAAATCGGCCTTATCTTTCTCTGCTTCCGGCAATTTCGGCAGGGTTTCAAAAAAGCTTTCCTGTAGGGCAATGGCCTGTTTTTTATTCCACGACTTGAGTATTCCTCCTTTATAGAGAATTTGAGGAACCAGACGCTTGCGGGAAGAAGAAAGAAAATCCGGCTTTGGATAATTTGGTTGTCCCCGCCAATCGAAATCCTGCCGTTTTCCGGGAGTTTCCATATAATGCTCAAACGGGGAACGAATATTCCCGGAAATATATACCGCCTGAATTTCAAGCGACCCGAAATCGATTATTTTCCCCACCTTATCATAAGACACCAAAACCAAGTCGATATTTCCGGCGGTTTTGCCATCTTTGTCAGATAGCGTCACTTCCGAAAGAGATGTCCAATTACTTTTTTCGTCAAAGAAAAAGGAGGCCGCATCTTCTGCAATATTCCAACTTTCTCGAAAACGAATTGGACAAGTGATAATTGGTTTCTGACTTGCGTACACGCTGCATACGCCCAACGGGTCTTTTGCTTTGTCTTTTGTACAGGATGGAACTTTGTTATTAAACGGACAAAGCTTATTTTTTCTGAAACGAGTTGCTTCAGAATCCGTATTACAAATCGGAAATCCAAATACTTCCGCTAAAGGCTGCATAATATTCCCTTCTTTTAGTGTATTCGCTGGCCGGGTTTAGCGCCGTTGTCAACTGTCAGCAGAAATATCTGGTCGCCGCCGGTACCGGAGGCACAGACCATTCCCTCGGAAAGACCGAATCGCATCTTGCGGGGTTTGAGGTTGGCCACACAGACTACCAGCCGTCCCACAAGGTCTTCGGGTTTATATGCCTTTGCAATTCCCGCAAACACGCTGCGGGTGATGCCGCCCAAATCCAGTTCCAGCGCCAGCAGCTTGTCCGCCCCTTCCACTGCCGAAGCCTTGACTATGCGGGCAATTCGCAAATCCACCTTGGCGAAATCTTCAATGGTACACTCCGCCGCCAGCGGCTCGTCAAGAACCGAGGCTGGAGTCGGTTGTGTCTGCGCCGGCGCCGCCGGCTGCTCGACAGGTTTACTCTCGTCAATCATCGCATCCACCTTTTCTTTTTCTATACGTTCAACAAGCCGAATGAATTGCTTAATGGGCCTGCTTTCCAATACCGTTTCAACATCCGCAAACGTCTGCGGCTGGATATCCAGAAATTTCTCGATTTTCTCCGCGAAGACCGGCAAAACAGGCTTCAGATAAATTGTCAGAACTTTCGTCGCGTTCAAAATCGTCGTCAGTGTCACACGAGCTTTTTCCGCGTCGGTCTTAATCATTGACCACGGCTGATTGTCTTCGGTGTATTTATTGCAGATATCCGCCAGCGCCGCCACCCGGCGAATCACCGAGGCATAATCGAGCTTTTCATAATCGGCGATAATATCCTGTTTGGCCGCGACCAGCGTATTGAGCAGATTTTTGCCCGCATCATCCAATCGCCCCAGCATCCCCCCTAAGCGGGCGGTCAGCATTGGTCCGCACCGGCTGGCTAAGTTGGCCAATTTACCTACCAGCTCCGCGTTGACGCGGTTGACAAAATCATCGATGCTCAAGTCAATATCGCCCACGTCGCCGGACAGCTTTGACGCGTAATAATACCGCAGATACTCCGGATCAAGATGATTAAGATAGGTTCGCGCCATCACAAACGTACCTTTGCTCTTGCTCATTTTTTGCCCGTTGACGGTCAGAAAACCATGAACGAACAGTTTATCAGGCCTGCGGATATTCGCCGCCATCAATAGCGCCGGCCAGAACAGGGCGTGGAAATACATAATATCCTTGCCGATAAAATGGCAAATTTCGTATTCGCCGCCGTTCCAGACGGTCTCAAAATCCATTCCGCTGCGGTCGCAGTAGTTTTTGCAGGACGCCATATAGCCGATGGGCGCATCAAGCCACACGTAAAAATACTTGTCTGTCTGCCCCGGAATCAAAAATCCGAAATACGGCCCGTCACGCGAAATATCCCAGTCCTTCAGCCCCGCCGAAAACCATTCGTCCAGCTTATTCTGCACCGTATTCTGAACATATCCCGCGGTGAATAATTCCCGCAGCCGGTCGGCGTAATCGGACAGCCGGAAAAAGAAATGCGTGCTTTCCTTCATCACCGGAGGCTGACCGCTTACGGCGCTGACGGCGTCGATTAACTCCGACGCCTGATAATGCGCCCCGCAGACGTCGCACGAATCGCCGTATTGATTCTCCGCCTTGCACCGCGGACACGTCCCCTTGATATACCGGTCGGGAAGCCACATCTTCTCCTGCTCGTCATAAGCCTGGAGGATTTTCTTCTCGACAATTGAACCGGCCGCCGACGCGCGATTATAAATCCCCTCGCTCAACTGGCGATTTTCCGGCGAGTGCGTCGTATAGTAATTGTCAAACGCAATTTGAAATGCCTGAAAATCCCGCAGGTGTTCGCCGTACATCCGTTCGATAAGCTGTTCAGGGCCAATGCCTTCATTTTTGGCCCGAATCATAACGGGTGTGCCGTGCGTGTCATCGGCGCAAAAATAATGACAGGTATTGCCGCACAGTTTCTGAAACCGCACCCAGATATCCGTCTGAATATACTCGACCAGATGGCCGATATGAATCGGCCCGTTGGCATAAGGCAAAGCGGATGTCACCAGAATTTTTCGCGTCATCGTTTTCTATGCTCCCGGTGTCTGCGGTGGATTTGGTTTTGGCCCGCCGGTGTTCGGATAGGAACGATCGTTTCTATTATGAAACCGTCTCCTGAATTTCTTTTTTCTCTGACCGCCGCGGTCGGAATTATCCCGATTTTGCTGCTGGCCCTGCTCATTACTCCGCGGAACATCCTGCCCCTCCCGTGCACTGGAAGAGTCACCCGGATTTGAATCCGTCTCTGCCGTTCTCTGCGTCGGTTCAAAATTTTCCCGCTGCAAAGTATCCTGACGGCTCGTATTTTCTACTTCTGACTCCGCCTGTTCCAGTTCTTCAATCTCCCGTTCGGTCACCGGCGGATTTTTCGCGGCACCCCCTTCCCCGATTTCGGAGGCAGGGGCCGACGAATTGTCGAGAACACGGATTTCTTCCAGCGGCCAGCCCTGACGCTCGCCGTTTTCGGATTGCACCACAACAAGCTGAGTAAGAATCTGAACGTCCACCACATGCCCCGTCCCCTGGGGTGTACTGACGACAACATTTTTTTTCGGCAGTTTCTCCCGCAATTCCTGATACGTATCGTCCTCATATCGCAGGCAGCACTTCAATCGGCCGCAATGACCGCTGATTTTCGATGGGTCCAGCGTGGCTTTCTGCAATTTGGCCATACGCATATTGACCGGCGCAAGAATCTTCAAATACCGCTTACAGCAGCATTCCTGTCCGCACGTTTCATAATCGCCGATCAACCGGGCTTCATCACGGGAGCCAATCTGCCGAAGTTCTATACGGGTCTGGTATTCTTTGGCCAGCCGTTTGACTAATTCCCGAAAATCCACCCTGCCTTCACTGGTAAAATAGATAACGATGCGCTCCCCACCGAACAGATGTTCCGCATCCACAATTTTCATCGGCAGATTCATTTCATGCGTGAATTTTTCGCAGGTCTTGGCCTCGGCCACAGCCGACAGCTCGAGGTGCTCTTGTTCGCGGATGTCTTCGTGAGTGGCGAATCGCACAAAACTGCCCATCTCGGTGATGACCGGCTGGCCCAACTCGGTCGGGCCGAAATATTCAGCCACTTGTTCCGGCGTACTGCGAAACAGACCCGAACGATAATTGCCCTGCCCCACAATCCGCCCCAGTTCCAGCCCCCGGCTGGTTTTGATGATTGCATGGGTTTTTGTATGAGGAACCTGCGTTTCGTTATGTTCAAACCAGCCCAGCGTCCCCATTCTGCCGAATCGAATCAGCATTAACTTTTTGGGTTGCCCTTTCGGCTTGGCGGTACTTTCCATTTGTGTCATCGTTTATTCTCGTTAAATCCTATCCGCCGCAGGCGGATTCTATAATTTTGATTTTCAACTTTTAACTTTTGATTTTAGGCCGTCAGGCCGCTGTTATTATATCCAATCCGGCCGTATTTAACAACAGTCCTTCAAAAATCAGCTTTTCATTGATACTCCCGTCAACCCATTCGATTTTCCGGTAAATCTGTGATACCAGCTCCCCGGCCCGGTCGGAATCCAGCTTTTCTGCCAGTTTTTTGACGGCCGTAATCTGGTCGCTATTAACAAGATCCTTTTCCAATCCCAGCGATATCCGCATCGCGTCCGAAACCGCCCACAGTATCATCTGAATCATCAGTTTCTGCCCCCGCCGATTCAAGTCCGTCGTACTGACATCGACCGAGACTTTGCCCAAAGCGGCACTGATTTGTTTGGCCGATTGCCCCAGCCATTCGGCCAATTCTATCGTGTCGGCCAGTTGAAAATGGCCCAGCTTCTCAAGCAGTTCTTTTTTGATGTCATAAACGCTCTTGCCGCCTTTGTCGTCCTTGTCGCCTTTTTCGTTGCAATCCAGCGTCGCCCACACAAGCGCCTGCCCCAGCGACCCTTCGCAAAATCCAGACCAGTACGCCGCCGCGGATTCCGCGACACCCTGCCGTTTCAGAACCGTAAGAATATGCTCCCGGTCAATCGGCCCAAAAGGAATGCTCTGGCAGCGCGAATAAATCGTCGGCAGCAGCGACTCCGTCTTGCTGCACAACAGAATAATTACGCAATACGACGGAGGCTCTTCGAGCGTCTTTAGCAGCGCATTCTGACCGGCAGCATTGAGCTTCTCTGCTTCGTGAATGACATACACTGAAAATTCGCCCATCCGAGGCCGGTTGCCGATTTTTTCAATCAGAAATTCCCGAACAACGTCAATCGGCAAATCTCGCGGCGGCTTGCGGTCCTTGCCTTCTTTTGTATAAGACAGTAATTCTTTATAAATCGATACAAAATCCGGATGACCGTCTCCGTCAAACAAAAGACAGGATGGGCACTTGCCGCAACTGTCGAAAAAAACGCCCTCCGGTGTTTTTTTCTCAACCCGGCTCTGGCACAGCAGCATTTTGCCCCACGCTCTCGCCGTCATTGCCCGTCCCACGCCGTCCGGCCCCGCGAAAATATAGGCGTGCGCCATCTTCCCCGCCCCAAAAGCCCGCTGCAAAGAGCCGACGGCCTTATCCTGACAAAAAATCTGCTGCAATGACAATGTTTTTGCTGTCATTTGCCAGCCCCGGCAAAACATCCTGTTATGATTTTCCGGACTTCCTTTTGAACTTCATCGGGCTTTTTTGCGGCATCCACTTTGACAATATGTTTATACCGCCCGCACAACTCCGCAAATCCCTGTCGGACTTTTTGATGATAATCGGCGCCTTTCTGCTCCATCCGGTCCAGCGGACGTTTTATCCGTGCCGCGGCGGTCTGCAAATCCACATCCAGAATAATCGTAATATCCGGCCAGACACGCTCCAGCGAATCTTCAGCAATCCGCACCACTTTCTCAACGCCGAACCCGCCGGCATATCCCTGATACGCGCACGTGCTCGATAGCCAGCGGTCCATTACAACACATTTGCCCTCTTTCAGCGCCGGCCCGATACAGTCCTTCCACAATTGCGCCCGCGCCGCCATATACAAAAGCACTTCGACATTATCGCCCATCTCCTTGTTGGCTGGGTCGAGTAGGATTTTACGTATTTGTTCGCCGATGGCCGTAGTACCGGGGTCGCGGAAACACACAACCTCCGCCCCCTGTTGCTCTATCCACTCCGACAGCATCTTTTGCTGGGTCGTCTTGCCGCAGCCGTCCGGCCCATCCAAAACAATAAATTTCCCTCGAAAATCAGGATTCATTTATTTCGCTTCCTATTTGTGCACCAGATACTTCTCCCGGCAACTGTTGTCCTACTCCCGCCACCGCCGCCATAAACACAATCAGCATCCCCGACGCCGAGAAAAGAGCGTCCAGCGCCAGAGCCGGATAATACAGGATATCCTTCCGTTCGACAAGTCCCGAGATGTACTCCACTCCCCCGGCAATGACTGAAACACTGACGGCAATCGTCACAAAATGACGCATTTCCAGCATCCGGATTTGCCGCAAGTTCCGCAGCGCATCCCATATCCCGCAGTTCTGCAGCAGTATCAGTGCCGGGATAAGATAGACCGGCTTCATCAGAATCAGGCCCGTCGCCGTAGCCCCGACAATTTCCAGCCACAAGGGCGGAGGCGTCTGCAAATCTGCTTTTCCAGAGAGAAGCATCTGTACCCCGACCTGGATAACTAAAATAATCAGCAGAACCACCGGCAGCAGCAGCAATTGAAACAGCAGCAGCTTCCAAAAATACGGCCTCCCTGTCCGCAATAGAACCATTGGCTCGGCGGGCTGTACACCCCCTACGGCCGCGCTCCGAAGAAATCCCCAAAACAGCATTTGAGCGATGATACTGAAAATCGCTGCACCGACACCCAGAAAAAACAATCGCGCAAAATCCGTCTGCGGCTGCGGCACACGTTGCAAATCCTTCAACAGCGCTACGCAACAGGCCTGCAATCCCGCCACCATCACCGCCTCAGGCCAGCGGGCTTTGAGAATGTCAAATATCTTCATCGTAGGGTATTATTTCTTTCTGATTTTTTTGTAGAAATCTTCATTTTTCTGACCCCGAAGGGGTCAAATACAATAGCCGGGGGTGGCAACCCCCGGAAAGAATGGCTCTTTTCTTACTCTAAGCCCCGAAGGAGCGACACAAATCGATTTTAGAAAAGTTTACTTTTTTAATTCGCCCGCAGTTTGACCTTGCCTGCACCGACCACCGTTTCAAGCTTGCGATAAAATTCCGCGTCCGGCCGGACACTCAGCCGCCGGTCCGCCACCGCCACAATGCGAAATCCCGCCGGCGTCTGCACGCTGATATGAACAGGGCTTTTGCCGCGATGACTGTCGCACAGACTCCGAATGCGGTTGATCTTCTCCTCGCTCACATCATGGCTGGATAACTGTATCCAGACCTTCGCCGCCAATTCATCCGCCGCGTTATTCAAATCAATCAGTTTATCCACCAGTATATTCGGATTCTCACGCCGGCAATCCACTTTGCCGCTGACAAAAACAATCCGATCCACTTCCACTAAATCGCCGAATTGCTCGTAGGCCTTGGGAAACAGCACCGCTTCGCATTTGCCCTGCAAATCTTCCAGTTCGATAACCGCCATCTTTTGTCCCGCCGCGCGCCCGTTGCGCGTAATCATCGTCCGCACCTTGCTGACCATTCCGCCGATAACAACCTCAGCCCCTTCCCGCATCGCCCCCAGTAGCGACGTATTGCAGGTCGAATAAGCATCAATCTGGTCCGCGTGCTTGCTCAGCGGATTGCTCGTCACATAAAACCCCAGCACTTCTTTTTCGTATGCCAGCATCTGCGCCTCCGGCCACGGCGCCACATCAGGCAGCGTCTGCGCATCGGTCTTATCATCGCCAAAACCCGTCTGACCGAAGAAATTCATCTGCCCCCTGTGCAAATCCGATTGCATCGAAGCCCCCGCCTGCATCGCCTTCTCCATCGCCACAACCATCTGCGCCCGGCTGCCGCCAAGACTGTCAAACGCCCCGGCCTTAATCAGCGACTCCACCACCTGCTTATTGACCGCCCGCAAATCCACGTGCTCGCAGAAATGAAACAGGCTCTTAAAACGCCCCGTCTTCTGCCGGGCCGTAATAATCTGCTCCACCGCCTTGGCCCCAACGCCCTTGACCGCCGCAAGACCAAAGCGAATCACCCCGCCGGTCTTGCCCCCGTGTTCCTTATTATAGACAACCGTGAAATCCACAAAACTTTCATTGATGTCCGGCGGCATCACCTCAATACCCATCTCACGACATTCCCCGATATAGTCAACCACCTTGTCAGTGTCGCCCATTTCGTATGTCAGCAGCGCCGCCATAAATTCCACCGGATAATACGCCTTCAGCCACGCCGTCTGATAGGCGATAAAAGAATACCGCGTCGCGTGGCTTTTGTTAAAGCCATAACCGGCGAATCGTTCAATCAGGTCAAATATCTCTTCGCCCTGAATAGCGGTCAGACCCTTCCTGGTACACCCTTCGATAAATCGCTTTTTCTCCGCCGCGATAACCTCCAGATTTTTCTTGCCGATGGCCTTAATCAGCGTATAGGCCTCGCGCAGCGGAATATCGCCCAGCCGGTTGCAGATACGCATCACCTGTTCCTGATACACCATAATGCCGAACGTCTCTTCCAGCACCTCTCGCATAATCGGGTGCGGCACCGTCCATTTGCCGCTGTGTTTGCGCTCAATATAATCCGGAATCAGTGCCATCGGGCCGGGACGATACAAAGCATTGGCCGCGATGAGGTCTTCAATCCGGTCGGCCCGCAGCTTCATCAGCATATCCTGCATTCCGCCGGATTCAAATTGGAACACGCCTTTGGTTCGGCCCGTGGCGAAAATGTCCTTAAAAACCTTCGCGTCGGTAATGTCGATATTTTCAATATCAATTTTTTTGCCCCGCCCCTGCTCAACCAGTTCCACCGCCCGCTGAATAACGCTCAGCGTCTTAAGACCCAGAAAGTCCATCTTCAGCAGACCGACTTTTTCCACCATCGGCCCTTCAAACTGGGTGATGATTTCATCCGAATCCGCCTGTTTATACAGCGGCAGGAAATTTGTCAGCGGCTCATCGGCAATCACAACACCGCAGGCATGCACCGAAGCATGACGAGCCAGCCCCTCCAGCTTTTTGCCGATGTCGATGACCTGCCGATAGCGTTCGTTTTCTTCGTATGCTTTTTTCAGGTCCGGCTCAACATCCAGCGCCTTGTCGAGTGTCATCTTCAATTCGCTCGGCACCAATTTCGCCAGTTTGTCCGCCTCGGACAGCGGCACATCCATCACCCGGCACACATCCCGTATAACCGCACGGGCCTTCATCGTCCCAAATGTAATAATCTGTGCGATCTGCCCATACTTGCCGCGCACATATTCCAGAACACGGGCGCGTCCGTCCTGGCAGATGTCAATATCCACATCCGGCATCTCATTCCGCTCCGGGTCCATAAACCGCTCAAACAGCAAATCATACCGGATTGGGTCAACGTCACAGACGCCTAAGCAGTACCCCACCACCGTACCGACGGCGCTGCCCCTGGCCCCAACGGGGATATTATTTTCGCGGGCAAAGTTGCACAAATCCCACACAATCAGAAAATAACTGGCAAATCCTTTGCCGGAAATCACTTCCAGTTCCCGCTCGATGCGCTCCTGGATTTCCGGCGCGACTTTCCCATAGCGTCTTTTGGCTCCTTCATAGACCAATTTACTCAAAAACACTTCGGCCTTGCTGCCGTCGGAGGGCCTATACGTCGGGGCATGCCGGCTCTTCAAATCCAGATTCACGTTGCACCGCCGGGCGATTTCAAGCGTCATATCGCACGCCTGCGGCGCGTAGGGAAACAGCGCCCGCATTTGTTCCGGGCTTTTCAAAAACACGTCCGGAGGATAAATCATCCGCTCCGGGTCCGTCGTCTTTTTGCCTGTGCTGATGCAGCACAGCGCGTTGTGCGCCTGGTAGTCGTCCTCATTGAGAAAATGCACATCGTTGGTTGCAACCACCCCGACACCCATCTTCTGCGCCAGTTCCGCCATCATCTGCCCCAATTGCGGATGGTCGCCGCCTTCGTGTTCCTGAATCTCTATGAAAAATCGGTCTGTGCCGAAAATTTTCAGATAGTCTTCTATCGCCCGTCGGGCCGCTTCTTCCCCGCCGGAAATCAGCATCGACGGCACTTCCCCCTTCACGCACGCCGTCGTACAAATCAGCCCTTCGTTGTACTGAGCCAGAACCTCTTTATCAATTCGCGGCCGGTAATAGAACCCTTCGGTATAGCCGATACTGCTCAACTTAAGCAGATTTTTATATCCCGCGTTATTTTCTGCCAGCAGAATGATATGATAGGCGTTTTCCTTGATGCCGCCGCCTTTTTGCTTTTCGAACCGTGATTCCGGCGCGATATACGCCTCAATCCCCAGAATCGGTTTGACCCCGGCGGATTTGGCGGAAATATAAAAATCTATCGCACCAAACAGGTTGCCGTGGTCGGTCATCGCGACCGAATCTATCCCCAGCGCCTTGCACCGCGCAAACAATCGCTCGCACGATATCGCCCCGTCCAAAAGCGAATACTGTGTATGCAAATGAAGATGTACGAACCCTTGCTCCGTCATAATTCCCTGTTTTTATTATTATTGGTACCCTGCCTGTGTTCGACAGGCACGCTATGTCATTCCGGCAAAAGCCGGAATCCAGGCTATTCACTATTCACTATCAACTATTCACTTTTCTACCCTTTTCATCATAGACGCTTGTCCCCCCAAAGTCAATGCCGCAGGCGGGTGCGATTCACGTTTGTAGGTAAATGCTTATAGTACCACTGCCGGGTGTCATGCCCACGTCTTTTCGCGTGGGCATGTAAGATTCCTTGGGTACGCCAAAACATGCTTGCCTCTGGCAAGCATGTCGCGTTGTCTTAGCGGGTCTAAAATTCCACCTGTTTTTATGAGTCGCACCCGTCAAACAACACCGCAGAAAGCCTGTTGCGGCCTGTAAGGCCGGCATAATTTAGCCCAGCCCAACGGGCTGGGTAAAAAAATAGTCCTCTTCAATTTTTCGCCCTGAAAGGGCAGAATAATAAACGCATCACAGGGTGAAACTTCAAAACATCATTGACATCGCCGGCGGCCTGCCGGTAATATTGTGTGAAATCGCTGATTCCAATGCCGGAAAAAGGAGATTAAATATTAATGAAACCATGGGTCGTTTTTATCGCGGGAATGTATGTTTTTCTGGCCGGATGCAACTTGGATAAAGCGACAACCGGCATAAAAACCAACACCGACGCGGTCGATGCCAGCACGCAGGCCGTCCGCGCCAATCTCAAAGCCGTTCAGGACAGCACTGCCGCCATCGCTGAAAATGCCAAAGAAATCTCGGCCTCCACTGCTTCCATCTCCGAAAATCGCCGCGTCGTGGAACAGAGTACGCCGGCAATTGCCGCCAATGCGGAAAAAATCAGGGCCGTTACGAATCTGATGGAAAAAATGCAGCCAAACAACCCCCTTGTAATCATCATCGCCGCCGTCGTGGTAATCCTGCTTTTAATGCCATCGGTGTTGCTGCTGATCCTGCTTAAACAAAAGAAATAAAACGATTGTGCCTCTCAAATCAATAAAAAAACGCCCCGGACGTCTTGTCCCGGGACGTTGGATTCCTGTTTTAATTCTTCAAAAAATTACTTATCGGTTTTTTTCACCGGCGCTTTCTCTTTGGGTTCACCTTCCGGTTTTACCGCCGGATTCTGAGCATTCTTGGCGGCCCTCTCTTTCTGAAGTTGATCCATGCGTTGCTGCATTTCCGCACGTTTATTTTCCGATTCTTCCGTGGCCTTTTTGAAGTCGGCGTTCTTCTTGTCAATCATTTTCTGCAGGGCTTCAACGGTCTTGGTCGCTTTTTCACTTTCCGCTATCTTTCTGATTTCTTCCAGTTCCGCGACGGCCTTCTTATGTTCCTCTTCACGTTTTTTCGTGAATTCCTCGTAGGCCTGTTGCATTCCGCCGGGTCCCGGCATGCCGGGTCCGCGACCGCGCATCTGATCACGCATCGGAGTTCCTGATATTCTGTTCGGAACCTGTCTCGGAGTCTCCAGCGCTTTCTTTTCCTTGGCGGCCTGTTCTTCATTTGCCGCCCATACAACAACCGCACAGGTCAGCATCACAACCATTGCTGTTCCAATCATTACTTTCTTCATGACATCTTTCTCCTTGAAATTTCTATTTTACATTCCTGTTTTTAAAACAAACGGTTTTAATTCTTCTGCTATTGCAAAATTGTGCTTTATCACCGCAAATACAAGGAAGACAAAGAATTTCCAGATGAGAATCTCACGATTCCGCCCAAAAAACGCCCGCAAAAAAACCCAGGCGCGAAAATCCCTTTTCTGTCCTGAATAATCTCTTATATCATCAATAACGCGTCCTGTCATTGACAAAACGTGTTATTTTTTTAACCGCGGCGTTTCGCTTATGTGCTGGTTGCCGGCTGCACAACGACGCTGCTGTCGTCAAGTTTCTCCTCGGTCACAACGCCTTCAAACTTCAGGTGCTCTTCATCCAGAACACTGATTCGAATCAATTTCATTCCCTTGAATCTCCCGCGGAGCAGGTCTTCGGAAAGCGGGTCTTCGATATATCGCTCAATCGCCCGGCGAAGCGGACGGGCGCCGAATTCCGGATTGTACCCCTTGTCGATAAGAAATTCCTTGGCGCCGAAGTCCAGTTCCAGGTGCAAATTATGCTCCAGCAGCCGCTTGAATACCTTGTTCAGTTCGTAATCCACAATCGTCTGCAGATTTTCCCGCGTCAGCGGACGGAACACGATTACGCTGTCTAAACGGTTCAGAAATTCCGGCCGGAAATGCCGTTCAATTTCTTTATCCAGCATTTCTTTCATCTTCTCATAATTGGCCTGCTCGGTGCGCTTGCCGAACCCAAAACCGCTCTGGCTCTTAATCAGCTCGGCGCCGATATTGCTGGTCATAATCAAAATGACATTCCTGAAATCGACGTGACGCCCGAATGAATCCGTCAGCCGCCCTTCTTCCATAATTTGCAAAAGCATATTATAGACGTCGGCATGCGCCTTTTCGATTTCATCCAGCAGCAGAACGGCGTATGGCCGTCTGCGGATGCGCTCGGTCAATTGTCCGCCTTCTTCGTAGCCCACGTAGCCGGGAGGAGCGCCGATAAGCCGGCTGACGTTGTGTTTCTCCATATACTCGCTCATATCGATTTGCATCAGCGCATCGGCGTCGCCGAACATAAACTCAGCCAGTGCCCGCGCCAGAAGAGTTTTCCCGACGCCGCTGGGACCGATGAAAATAAAGCTGCCCATCGGACGGTTCGGGTCTTTCATTCCGCTGCGGCTCCGGCGGACCGCCTTGGCCACCGCTTCAATCGCCTCGTCCTGCGAAACCACCTTCTTGTGCAGTTCCGCTTCCAGTTCCAGCAGTTTCTCCGCCTCTTCCTTCTCTAAGCGCGTCAGCGGTACGCCGGTCATCTTACTGACAACTTCCGCCACCACTTCCGCGTCAACATCGCCGATGACACCGTCGCTTTTCTCCTGCCATTGACGCTGCATCTCGGCCTTTTCGTCCAGAATCCGTTGAATATCATCACGCAGCGCGGCCGCTCGCTCATAATCGGCGTTGCGCACCGCTTCGTCTTTTTCCGCCTGCAGTTTTTCTATCTTCGCCTCAAACTCCGCAAGGTTCGGCGGCGGCGTCATATTCTTCAGACGCACACGTGCCCCGGCCTCATCAATCACGTCAATAGCCTTGTCCGGCAGGCAGCGCCCCGAAATATACCGAGTGGACAGTTCCACCGCCTGAAACATCGCCTCGTTCGTAAAACGGACGCGGTGATGTTTCTCGTATCGGTCCCGCAGACCCTTGAGAATCTGCACGGCCTCGTCTTTACTTGGCGGCTCCACAATAATGGTCTGGAATCGGCGCTCCAGCGCCGCATCTTTTTCAACGTACTTGCGATATTCGTCAAACGTCGTCGCCCCGATACACTGCACTTCGCCGCGCGCCAGCGCCGGTTTAAGCACATTCGATGCGTCAATCGCCCCTTCCGCACCGCCCGCCCCGACAAGCGTATGCAGCTCGTCGATAAACAATATCACATTCGACGCCCGGCGGACTTCATTAATCACGGCCTTGATGCGCTCTTCGAATTGACCGCGGTATTTCGTCCCTGCAACCATCATCGCAAGGTCCAGAACCACGATGCGCTTTTCCTTCAGAATCTCCGGGATATGATGCTGGTCAATCTTCTGAGCCAGCCCTTCCACAATCGCCGTCTTTCCAACGCCTGCCTCGCCGAGCAGCACCGGGTTATTTTTGGTTCGCCGGCACAAAATCTGAATGAGCCGTTCGATTTCGTTCGTCCTGCCGATCACCGGGTCCAGCTCCCCCTTGGCCGCCAGTTCGGTCAGGTCTCGTCCGAAACTGTCCAATGCGGGAGTCTTGCTCTTCGGCTTGACTGCCGGCCCGCCACCATTTTGAGGATTCATCTTCATCCCCAAAGACGGATACGTTCCCGTATTATCTTCCACCCCTGCACCAAGCAGATTCAGCACTTCCTGCCGGATATCTTCGAGTTTCAATCCCATCCCCATCAGCACCTGTGCCGCAATCCCGTCCGATTCACGCAAAAGCCCCAGAAGGATATGCTCCGTCCCAACATAGTTATGATTCAGCGACCGAGCCTCTTCAATCGCAAACTCTATCACCTTTTTCGCCCGCGGCGTCTGCGGCAGCTTGCCCATCGTCACCATATCAGGGCCGCTCTTGACCATCTTTTCGATTTCAAGACGCAATTTTTTTATATCCACGTCGAGATTTTTCAGCACCTGCGCCCCGACCCCGCTGCCTTCTTTAACCAGACCCAGCAGAATATGTTCGGTCCCGATGCAGTCATGGTTAAAACGCTGCGCCTCCTGGTTGGCCAGCGCCATCACTTTTCTCGCACGATCCGTAAAACGTTCAAACATTTTTTTATCTCTTTCTAAGTCTAAGACTTAACCATGGCCCGTTAAAATACACATTGTAGGCCTTTCCGGCCACCCTGTCAAACCTCACATCTCCTTTTCCCCCACAAAGGTCCTGTAAATTATAACCAATTTCGGGTTTTTTGTTCGTTATCTTATCAAAAAGCGAAATTCGCCACTGTTTCTATCGACAAAAAATGTCCCGACTTTCACCCTTACTCGACAAATTCTTGCCGATTTCAACCAAAAAACACAATATCAAACCTTCTGTGTCTTTTATTATACCTTTTTAACCCCTTGCTTTCTTCGGAAAATCTGTCAAAATAGCGCAGCTGAGATGACTTGCGTACTGTGCCGAAATGATTTCGTTGCGACATTGCAGAAACTCGTTTCTCTCCACAGGCCGTCATTTCTTTGGATTTTTTAAACGGAACTTATTCTTTAAGCGAGACTTATAGTGTCAAACAGCACTATGCCTTCTTTGACAATTGGGAATTTGCAAGTCCCCCTGCCCATTATTCAGGGCGGAATGGGGGTGCGTGTTTCACGGTCCGGCCTGGCCGCCGCCGTCGCCAATGAAGGCGGCATCGGCGTCATCGCCACACCCGGCATCGGCAGATTCGAAGATTCTCCCAAATCGCAGTTCACCGACATCAACGAAACGGCCCTACGCAAAGAGATTCGAACCGCCCGCGCCAAAATGAAAGCCGGCGCCCTCGGCGTTAATATCATGGTCGCCCTCGCCGATTACGACAACCTCGTCAAGACCTCCGTCGAAGAAAATATCGACGTCATCATCTCCGGCGCAGGCTTGCCGCTCAATCTGCCCGAATTAGCCAAAGGCAAAGACACTAAGCTCATTCCCGTCGTCTCCTCGGCCCGGACGCTCAATATCATCTGCAAACGCTGGAAGCATCACTTCAACCGACTCCCCGACGCCGTCGTCGTCGAAGGCCCGCTGGCCGGCGGACACCTCGGCTACAGCTACGATGACCTCGCCCCGGATTCGCACGTCAACCTCGACGACATCCTGACCGAAGTCATCGAATGCGCCAATGCGTTTACGCCGCATATTCCCGTTATCGCCGCCGGCGGCATATTTGACGGCGCCGACATCGCACATTACCTCGCGCGCGGCGCTGCCGGCGTGCAAATGGCAACACGTTTCGTCTGCACCACCGAATGTGACGTCCACGAAAATTTCAAACAGGCGTACATCAACGCCAAACTCGAAGACATCGTGATTATCAAAAGCCCCGTCGGCCTGCCCGGCAAAGTTATCCGCAACGCCTTCGTGGACAAAATCAATGCCGGCCTGACCGTCCCATTCCAGTGCCATTATAAATGCCTCAAATCCTGTGACCCACGCACGGCCCCGTACTGCATCGCCCGCGTGCTGGCCTACGCCGCCGAAGGCCGGCTGGATGAGTCCTTCGCCTTCGCGGGCACTAACGCCTGGAAGTGTACCAAAATCATCCCCGTCAAAGAACTCATCCAGACATTGAAAGCCGAGTACGCCGCGGCTACGCAAAATTGTAGGGTGGGCTCTTAGCCCACCGAGCCCTTTAGGGCGACATAATGTAGCCACGGACGCAAACCCGTGGAGAATGCATGTTGCCAGCGTAAAAGTCTCTCCTTTAGAATATCAAGAGAAAATATTTGGTTTGTGGGAAAAAAAGACTACAATGTTATCCAGTATCCTGCTGGAAAGGGATTTTTATGAAAACGAAAACACTAGGGACTGCTGTTCTGGTTCTCCTGTCGCCTGTTTTTATATGGGGTGTTCATCATTTCAATAAACGATACCAGCGACATGTCGTGGGGCAGAACCTGATAGCACTGGGACAATCTCAGACAGCCTATTCAAATAATTCGGATGACGAATATGTCGTCCAGAGTGGTCAACCACCCATGGAAACAGTGGAAGTCGATAATACAGAACTTCAAAATGCCATCTTAGAAGCGATGGTTCAAAAATGTGCGGGAGGTTTTCAATTCACAGAGGGTCCGGCAGCAGATAAAGAAGGGAATATCTACTTTACAGATATCCCCAATAATCGAATCCATAAATGGTCATTGGATGGAACACTTTCGAAAGTTATCGAAAATTCAGGAGGAGCCAATGGGCTGATGTTTGACAAAGATGGCAATCTCATTGCCTGTGCCGGTGGTACAGGAAAGGTTGTTTCGATCAGTCCACAGGGAAATATCACCACAGTGGCTGATCAATTTAATGGGAAATCCTTCAACAGTCCCAACGACCTGTGGATAGACCCCCAAGGCGGGATTTACTTTACGGACCCTCGATATGGTCCCAGAGAGAATCTGCCGCAGGATGGGGAACACGTCTATTATGTATCTGCTGACCGAAAAAAACTCATCCGAGTCGTCAGTGATATGCAAAGACCGAACGGAATCATCGGAACCCCTGACGGGAAATTACTGTATATCGCTGACCACGGATCCAATAAAACATATGCCTATACAGTAAATCCGGATGGAAACCTGTCAAACAAGAAACTCTTTGTTGAACAGGGATCTGATGGCATGACTCTGGATGAGAATGGGAATCTTTATTTGACCTCAGAGGCAGTCAACATCTATAATCCATTCGGCAAATTAATCAAAACAATTGAGGTTTCAGAAAGACCTTCCAATGTATGTTTTGGAGGGAAAGATAAAAAAACCCTGTTTATTACGGCTCGAACCTCCTTATATTCGATTGATCTGAAGGAGATGCTCATGAAAAAACTCTATACATTTACCATGAATGATATTGACGGTAAACCTGTTTCATTATCTCAGTATCAGGGCAAGGTAATATTGATTGTCAATGTAGCCAGCAAATGTGGTTTTACCAAACAATATGCAGGATTGCAGGCACTCTATGAGAAGTATCAGGAACAGGACTTTGTCATTCTCGGATTTCCTGCCAATAACTTTTTGGGTCAGGAGCCGGGAACCGACTCTGAAATAAAAAGTTTCTGCTCAACGAAGTTTAATGTTTCCTTTCCCATGTTTTCAAAGATATCCGTCAAGGGAAAGGACATCCACCCCCTATACCAGTATCTGACCAGTCCTGAGGAGAATGGAAAATTCGGACAGCCGATTTCGTGGAATTTCAATAAGTTCCTGATCGGCAGAAATGGGTTTACCGTAGGGTATTTCGGGTCAAAAATCGACCCGTTAGACCCTCAGATAACAAATGCTATCGAAGAAGCATTGGGTGGTCTGTAATCTTATTAAAAAAAGACTATTTTGTCTTGAATCAATATGGGAAAGTGTTTCCCATTTGGCCTACTGAGCTTATGTGACCATTTGCATATAAGTTCGGACTGGCCTATCAGCAATAGTGGTTATAGGATACCATTTCATCTGTTGTTTTTCTGTTTTTACGGGGAGTTTTTTCATCAGCAGAGTAACCTACAGAAATAACCAGTTCAATTCTTTTGAACTTTGGAACAGAGAACAGTTTCATGACTTTCTTTTCATTAAACCAGCCCAGCATACAGGTTCCCAATCCTTCTTCTGCTGCCTGGAGACAAAAATGTTCTGCCGTTATCCCTATATAGGGCAACCATGGTACATCGTCCCCCCTCAGAGCATATTCTGCTTTGGTGACATAATCCGGTCCGAGCCAGTCTAACATCAGCGGTTGGAGTTTGGCAAGTTCAATCGTCATTTTCGGCCATTCGGC
>Ga0194127_10002663_pt1 | contig 23856 bp, 18 predicted proteins | sample TA2KigC100mmetaG_FD_148624 | JGI IMG/M metagenome (GOLD analysis project Ga0194127, IMG submission 148624) | Freshwater microbial communities from Lake Tanganyika, Tanzania - TA2015036 Kigoma Deep Cast 100m | ecosystem: Environmental > Aquatic > Freshwater > Lake | place: Tanzania: Lake...
CGAACAGGATCGCCGGCGGCCAGCCCGACTGGGTCTCGCCGCGTACGGGCCGAGCAGCCGTCCGCGACCAGCCTGCTGTGTGTCGCCTCGGACCCTCGCAGGCGAAGGGACCTCGGCGTCGTTGCCTAGTTCTTAGGCAGCGAGGGAGTAGTGCGTGTTGGCACTTGAGTTTTTCCGGCGGGATTTACGAGGTCTCCGGCCCTCGGCGCGCCACCCAGGCCGTGTCGGCATCCGGTCGAAACCGATCGCCCCCGTGTGGACGGCCCGCTTATCGGCGATCCGCGCCCGCGACGCAAGGGCCGCCGCGGCCCGCGCTGCCGCGCCCCGCCTCCCGCCGCGACCCCGCCCCCACCCCACCCCCGACCTGCACCCGGTCCGCTATCATCCCGTCGCCCTCTGGTTCCGAACCCCTGATCCCGATGCGAGCGTTCGCGCCGCTGCGTACCCTCACCCTGGCCTGCCTTGCCGTCGCCGCGCCGGCCCAGGAGCCCGATCCCGCCGAGGTCGCCGCCGCCGCGGCCACCGCGATCCGCGAGTGGGCGCGCGAGTTCGAGTGCGGCCGGCTCGGCACGTCGGGCATCCTGCGCAGGAGCGCCGGGCTGCAGCCCGCCTACGCGGCTCCCTGCCGGCGCGGCGGATTCCTGCGCTCGCGCGACGAGGAACGGCTCACGCACCTCGACGTGCTGCAGAAGCTGCTCTACTTCGCCGAGTCGCATCCGTCGACGGACCTCGCCGACGCGGTGCTCGGCGTCGCCGCGGCGCGGCTCGAATCGTCGTTCCTCGACCTGCAGGCGCTGCAGTTGCGCGAGATCGGCCACTGGTCGCTGATGCGCATGGAGCACCAGGGCGCGTGGTTCCTCGTGCTGCGTGCGGCGGCGGGCGAACGGGTGCCGCTGTTGGCCGAAGCGCGGCGCGAGGAGGAGGAACAGGGCGAGGGCGGGCTCGCGGTGGGGCCCGGGCGGCGCGTGGCGGCGCTGCGGCTGCTCGGCATGAAGGGGCTGCCGGTGTTCCGCAGCACGATCGGCGCAGCCCTGCGCGACCCGGATCCGCGCGTGCGGCTCGCCGCGGCCGAGGCGCTCGACTTCCAGCGGCGGCCGGAGTCGCTGCCGGCGGCGCTCGCGGCGGTGCAGGTGGAACGGCACCCCGTCGTCTCGCAGGCGCTGGTGCGGCTGGTCGGCGCGCTGCTGCGCACGGGGGGCGAGAAGCTCGAGCCCGGTCAGCGCGCGGCGGCGCTCGCGGTGGCGCTGCGGCAGTTCGGCACGTCGGGTTGGCGTACCGACATGGACCTGCTCGCGCTGGTCGAGGCGTTCCCGCACAAGGAGGCGATCCCGGTGCTGCTCGACGCGCTGGAGCGCGCGAAGGCGCCCGCGGATCCGCTGCTGCGCGCGGTCAACCGGCGCGCGTCGCCGCAACTGCGCGACCGCGCGTGGCAGTTGCTGCGCGGCATGACGGGGGCGTTGCTGGCGGCGGAGGACGTGGCGGGCTGGCGCCGGTTCTGGGCGCAGGAGCAGGACCACATCGTCGTGCCGGCCACGCTGCCGAAGGACCGTCCGCAGAACACGCGCGCGCAGTTCTTCGGCGTGCCGGTCAGCGGCGGCGCGATCGCCTTCGTGGTCGACACGAGCGGCAGCATGGGCGCGGGCGTCGCGGGCACGGCGGCCGGCGGCGAGAGCGAGCGCGCGACGACGCGGCTCGCGGCCGCCAAGGAGCAGATGGCGCTGGCGGTGCAGATGATGGACCCCGAGGCGTCGTTCACCGTGTGGACGTTCGCCGGCACCGCGCACCTGTGGACGCCAGCACCGGTGCGCGCGGGGCCGCATGCGGCGCGCGCACTGACCGAACTGCTGAGCCGGCTGCGCTCGCACGGCGGCACCAACCTCTACGAGGGCCTCGCGCGCTCGCTGCAGATCGGCGAACTGGCCTACGGCCAGCAGCACGAGACCAAGGTCGACGAACTGTTCGTGCTGTCGGACGGCGAGCCGACCGCGGGCGAGATCCAGGACGCCGAAGGGCTGCTGCAGGTGGTGCGCGAGGCCAACCGCTACGCGAAGGTCCGCATCCACACGATCTTCACGGGCCAGGGCCAGGGCGCCGACCTGCTGCGGCGGCTCGCCGAGCAGAACGACGGCGTGTTCGTGCAACGGTAGCGTGGCGCCACCGGGCGCGGCACGATGCGCGCGTGACCGGAGCGCCGACCGACCGCCGGCCGAGCCCGTGGGCGCGGCTCGCCGTGTTCTACACGGCGTCGTTCGCGGTGCTCGGCGTCTACATGCAGTTCTTCCCGGTCTGGCTGCGCGACGAGCGCGGGCTGGACGAGGCGCAGATCGCGCTGGTGCTGTCGGCGCTGACGATCGCGCGCACGGTCGCCGGGCCGCTGTGGTCGCAGCGCGTCGACCGGCACGGCCGGCCCGCGCGCGTGCTGGTCGCGCTGGCGCTGCTCAGCGCCGTGACCTTCGCGGCCTTCGCCGGCGTGCGCTCGCTGCTCGGGCTGTGGTGCTGCGCCCTGCTGTTCGGCTGCGCCTACCCGCCGATGCACCCGATCCTCGACACGCTGGCGCTGCAGGCCGCGCAGCGCGAGGGCTTCGCCTACGGGCGCGTGCGCCTGGTCGGCTCGCTGTCGTTCCTGCTCGTGCTGCTGCCGGTCGGCCTGCTGGTCGAACGCACGGGCGCTCGGGTGGTGCTGTGGCTCCTGCTGGCGCTGCTCGGCGCCACGGCGGTCGCCGCCACGGCGCTGCCGGCCGTCACCACCCCGCCCGCCGCGGAGCGCGCGCCGATCCTTCTGCTGCTGCGGTCGAGACCGTTCGTGCTGCTGCTGGTCGCGTCGTCGCTGATCCAGGGCAGCCACGCGACCTACTACAACCTGTCGACCGTGCACTGGCGCGGCCAGGGCATCGCCGAGAGCACGGCCGGCCTGCTGTGGACCGAGGGCGTGCTCGCCGAGATCGTGCTGTTCTGGTTCGCGCGCGGCAGCATCGAGCGGCTGCGGCCGACGACGCTGGTGATGATCGGCGGGCTCGGCGCCGCGGTGCGCTGGCTCGTGATCGGCGCGACGTCGTCGGTGCCGGTGCTGCTGGCGACCAACTGGCTGCACGCGCTGAGCTTCACCTGCACGTTCCTCGGCTCGCTGCGCGCGCTGGAACGGCGCGTCGATCCGTCGCGGCGCTCCACCGCGCAGGGCCTGCTCGGCGCGGCGAACGCGGGGCTCGGCATGTTCGTCTGCGGCCTGCTCGGCGGCTATGTCTACCGCGTGGACGCGGGCCTGGCCTTCTTCCTGATGGCGGCCACAGCGCTCGCGGGCGTCGTTCTCGCCTTGCGGCTGCGCCAGCAGGCCACGCAGGCAGCACCGATGCAGGCGGCGAACACCAGAGCCAGCCCCGAGTAGTGCCACGGCGGCCGCTGCAGCAGGGCTTGCAGCGCGCCGGTGCCAGCACCCGGCGCGGTCTCGCCGGCGGGCGCGGCTCGCCACGCAGGGGTGGCCACCGGCAGCAGTTGCAGGGCCGGTACCGCGAGCGCCAGCAGGGTCGCGGTCGCCAGCACGTTCTTGAAGCGCAGGATGCCGATCCGGCGCCACGACGGCAGCAGCAGCGCGAACAGCAGCACCGTCGCGGTCAGCGGCCACTCGCGCGCCGGCTCGCGCGAGGCGAGCGCGACCAGCGGCGCACCGGCGACCGCGAGCGCGAGCAGCCACGGCAGCGCCGTGCGCCGCCGCAGCGGCAGGTCGAGGAAGTCGTCGAGGCCGGCGGCGCCGAGCACGGTGACCCCGACGAGCGTGAGCCACCACGATGCGGCCGGCAGCGCAGCCAGCGGCCCGGTCGCCGGCATCGTGTACCACGGTGCCGCGCACGACGGCAGGGCGCCCGCGGCGGCGAGGGCCAGCCAGCGCCAGACGCTGGCGTGGCGCTGGCGGCGCAGCACGCCGAGCGCGCAGAACACCAGCAGCACCGGACCGGCGAAGCGCAGCAGCGACGGCAGGTCGACGGCGGTGGAATCGCGGCCGGCGTGGAGCGGCATCGCGGCGGTCGGCGCCGCCGGCACGCTCAGCCACGGACCGAACGGGTCGATGGCCCACAGCGAGCCGGCCGCGACGGCGGCCAGCGCGGCGGCGGCGCCGAGGTGGGTCCGGAGCGCTGCGCGTTCGTCGGCTGAGCACCCGGCGAGGGTGCGCAGCAGGTAGCCGCAGGCCAGCACCGCCGCGAGCCATGCGGTGAGGCAGGCGCCGCCGGCGAACGGCGCGGCGAGGCAGAGCGGCAACCACGGCAACCAGGTCCGCCGCTGGTCGGGCCGCCCACAGCGGGCGGCCGCCTCCAGCGCGAGCGGCGCGAGGGCCCCGGCGACTTGTTCGCGCGGCAGGCTCGACTGCGCGAGCAGCCACGGCGACAGCGCGTAGCAGGCGCCGGCCAGGAACGCGGCGAACCGGCTGCGGCCCTGCGCGCGCAGGAACCGGTAGCACAAGAGGCCGCCCAGGCCCGGCAAGGCCGCCGCGGCAGCCGCATCGGCCGGTCGCGCCGCGCCGGTCGCCAGCGCCGCGAGCAGGTGCACGGCGAGCGTCGCGGCGGCGATCGACAGCGCGGCGGTGATGCCCTCGCGGCGACCTGAACCGTAGAGGCTCACGGGGCCCGCTCCAGAGCCCCCGGCTCGCTCGGCGTGGCATGGCGCACGTCGTTCTTTCGACGGCGCCGCCGCGTGGGCTTGAGCTACGGCTCACCCGGCGCCGCGGGGGCGCTGCGCCGCCACCGCCTGGCCAGCAGCAGCAGGCCGAGCGTCGCGGCAGCCGCCAGCCACAGACCCGGAACGAGGCCCGGAGCCGCGTAGCGGAAGCAGACCTGCGTGGCCTCGGCGGGGACCGGCACGAGGCGCTGGCTGTGGTTCCCGCGCAGGATGGTGACCGGCCGGCCGCCGGCGGTCGCGGTCCAGCCGGGCAGGAACGTGTCGGTCAGCACGAGCCAGCCGGGCTCGCCGGCGGCCACGTCGAGCACGACCTGGGTCGGGTGGTCGACGACGAAGCGCACGTCGCGCGCAGGGCCGGCCGGCCCGCGTGCTGGCGTCGGCTCCTTCCGGTCGGCCTCGGTGGCGAAGGCACGCGCGCGCGGCTCGAACTGCGGATCGGCGAGCGCCTGCAGCACGGCCTCGTCGTCGGGCAGCACGCGCAGCTCGGATACGACGAACGCGCGCGGCAGCGGCCCCGGCCGTTCGTAGACGAAGAACTCGCCGCCGGGGCCGCGCAGGGTCGGGCCGACCCGCTCGCCCGCGTGCGCGAGCGGCTGCGTCGCGAGCACGTAGCGGACGCCGAGCAGGTCCAACAGCGGGTGCTGCAGCGGGTGCGGGAACGGCGGCGCCGCCAGCGTCCGCGGGTCCTCGCCCGGCATCGGCCGGGTGCGCACGTCGGGCAGCGCGGTCGTGAGATAGCCCCTGGCACAGTGCCGCCGCCCGAACTCGCCGCCGAGCAGGCGCTGCAGCGGCTCCATCGCGCGGGCGTCGGCGTGCGAGTAGACGTGCAGGTCGCGGATGCCGGGCACGAACAGCTGGCCCGCCGGCAGCTGCGATGGCAGGGACTCGCCGGGGCTGCCGCGCGCGATCGTGAAGCCGCCCTGCTCGCGGGTGCCCGCGGCGCGTTCGCGCAGGAACGCGTGCACGGGCGTGTCGACCGGGCTCGGTTGCGCGATGCCGCGCAGCAGCGTCCGGCCGTGGCCGCCGAGCTCGGCGACCGCCAGCAGCAGCAGCGCGCGCAGCAGCCAGCGCCGCGCGCGCGGCCGCCCGGCGCAGAGCGCGATCGCCGCCAGCAGTGCCCCGCAGGCCAGCAGCATCCAGCCTGCCTCCGCGCCGCTCGCGGCGAGCCGGTCGACCGCGGCCCGCACGCGGTCGACGCCGTCCGCGGCGCCCGCCTGCAGGTGGGCGCGCGCCGCCTCCGCCGTGACCTCGATGCCCAGGCCCGGGTTCGTGTAGCGCTGCGCGATCTCGCTGACGGGCCATGCCGGTTGCTCCGCGTGGCGCGCGGCCGGCCGCGCCGCGAGCCAGGGCACCGCCGCGGCGAGCCCGAGCGCCACCGTCGCGAGACCCAGCAGACTGCGCCGTCGGGCCTGCGCGAGCCGGTCGAGCCCGATCGCCGCGAGCCAGGCGAACGGCAGCGTGGCGGGCGCGAGCCAGCGCATCGGGAAGACGTTCTTGACGACCGGCAGCAGGTAGAGCAGACCGGCACCGGGCAGCAGCAGCGCGAGGCCGAACAGCAGCAGCAGCGTGACGATCAGGAACCAGCGCAGGTGGCCGCGGCCGCGCACGGCGCCGTAACCGGCCAGCAGCAGGCCCGGCGTGCCGAAGAACACCGCGTACTCGGTGTAGTTGAAGTTCGGCTCGAGACGCCGGCCGTCGGCGCCGCCGAGGCTGCTCCACAGGTAACACAGCGGCTGCTTGCCGTAGGGCAGTTCCGAGGCCGCGGTCGGGTGGCCGAGCGCGTCGGGCAGCAGGTAGCCGAGCAGGCCGTAGCCCTCGAACTGCGCGGTCGCGAGCTGCGCGAACGACGGGTCGATCGAGCGCGCGCTCTGCGGGAAGAACAGCAGCGACGGCAGCACCTGCGGCATCGCCAGCAGCGCGCCGCAGGCGAGCGCCGCCAGCAGCCGCCACCCGAGCCGGCGCGCCGCGCGCGAGCCCTCGACGCCGAGCCGTTCGGCGACGAGGCGCACGCACAGGATCCCGCCGAGCACGGTGGTCGCCGTCGCGTAGGGCGGGAAACCCGCGAGCCACGGCATCGCGGTGGTCACCGCCACCGCGGCGAACGGACCGGGTCGCAGGGCGGGCGCGCGCTGCAGGCGCAGCAGCGCCCACCACAGGCCCGGCAGCCACACGAGGCTCGCGAGCCGCATCCAGAAGAACCCGTTCGCCGCCATCGGCGCGGCGAGCTGGAACAGGGTCGCGCCGAACCACGCCGCGCGCACCGACAGCTGCACCTCGCGCAAGAGACCGAGAGCGAGCAGCCCGGCGATCGCGAGGCTCTGCCAGGCGAGCCAGCCGAGCCGGCCCGCTGGATCGTCGGCGCACAGCACGACCCAGTTCGGCGGGTAGCACAGGCCGAGCAGCCCGTGCGCGTGCAGCGGCGCGCCGGTGCGCGCGTGCGGGTTCCACAGCGGCCAGCGGCCCGCGCGCAGTTCGTCGCGCGCGAGTTCGAGCTCGGGCAGGAACCAGACCGGCACCTCGGTGACGTCCTTGTTGTCGCCGCGCGCGAGCTCGGCGCGCTGCTCGGCGGAGAGCTGCAGCGCCGCCGGCGGGAACTGCGCGACGTCGTAGGGCACGAACGCGCGGTCGCCGATCAAGCAGGGCCACAGCCACAGCAGCGGCTGCAGCAACAGCAGCAACACGGCGACCAGGGTCGCGCGGCGGTCGTTCACGTCCTCCTCCGCGGGCGCACGAAGGCGAGCCAGGCGATCGCGAGCAGCGCCAGCAGGCTCACGTGGCGCGGCCAGACGGTGCGCGCGCCGTCGTAGGTGAACACGATCTCCTGCTCCTGATCGCTGGCCTTCACGTAGACCGCCCGCAGGTAGTGATCGGCTGCGAGCACCTCGGTCTGGTAGCCGTCGACCGTCGCGCGCCAGCCGGGATCGTAGGGATCGGCGAGCCGCAGGTAACCGTCGGCCTCGGTGGCGACGCGCACGGTGACGCGTTCGTCCGCGTGCGCGACGACGGTCACGCGCGCGGGCGAAGCGGGCTTCGGTGCCGGGGCCACGGCGCCCGGGTGCTCCAGCACGGTGCGGCGCGCGACGTCCCGCCCGGGCCGGGCCAGCAGGGCGAGCCGTTCGGCGCGGTCCGGCACGCGGTCGATCTCGCGCACGAACGTCGCGCGCGGCAGCGTGGTCAGCCGCTCGTAGAGGCGGTAGCCGCCGGTGCCCGGCGGCGTGCGGTCGGCGAGGTGCGGGCCCGGCGGCAGCGGCTCGCGCGTCAGCACGAAGCGGATGCCGAACAGGTCGCACAGCGGATGCGCGAGCGACGCGGGATCGTGGAACGCGCCGACGCCGGTGCCGCCGCCGCCGAACGCGACGTCGGCCTTGCCCGCGCGGTCCGGCTCGATCGCGCGGAAGAACTCCTCGAAGCGGGCGGCCGGCAGCGGGTTGTAGCCCGTCGCGTCCTCGAGGCCGTGGAAGCCCGGCAGGTTGCCGGGATACCACGACGATTCACGCGCCTCGGTGGCGGGCGCGAGGCGCCCGAGGCGCGGGCGGAGCCCGTTCGGTTCGGCGGCGGCGAACATGGGCGCCACCGCGAGGGGGGCGGCGTTCACGCGCGCCGCGGGCACCGTCTGCACCGGGCCGAAGCCGAAGCTCAGCAGTTCGAGCGCGGTCAGCGCGATCAGTGCCGCGGCTCGGGCTCGCCCGCAGAGCCACAGCAGCGCCACGGCGCCCAGCGCCGCGGCGAGCAGCGACCGCAGTGCGGTCGCGTGCAGGTGGAACCCGTTCCAGTCCTGCTCGCCCGGCGCCATCGCCGCGCGGATGCTCGCCGCGATCGCGCCGGCGTCGCCCGCTGCCGCCCGCACGTACGGGTGGTCGCCGTCGAGCGCGATCAGACCGGCGACGCCGCGCGCGAGGTCGCCCTGCAACCAGGCCAGCGCAGCGAGCGCGCCCGCGGCGGCGGGACCGAGCACGAGGAACGCGGGCCAGCGCCGCGCGCCGGCCAGCAGGCGGTCGGCGCCGAGTCCCGCGAGCACGACCAGCGCCATCGCCACGGTGAACAGGAGGCGCCGCAGGTCCGCCGAGGCGATGCCCGGCACGAAGCGCGCGAGCGACAGGAACGGCTCGTCCGCGGTCGCGAAGCCGAAGCCGCAGAGGCCCGCGAGCCCGAAGAACAGCACGAGCCCGCGGCGCGAGCGGTCGCCGAGCGCCAGCAGCACGCAAGCGAGCGGCAGCGTGCCGACGGCGAACGACGTCTCGGCCCAGCTCTGGAACGGCGCCCCCGTGACCTGGCTGGTCGGTTGCGCGAGCAGCACCAGCTGGCTCCACGGCATGCGCGTGACGTCGCCGAACGGATCGTGCGGATCGGGGTAGAACGGATCGCTGGACCAGCTCAGCAGGTCCGGCCACAGCGCCGCGAGCGCGTGGTCCCATTCGAGGCCGTGCGCGGCCAGGAACGCCGGGTCCCAGCCCGATCCGCGCGCCGAGATCGCGGCGGCCTGCAGCACGGGGATCATCTGCGCGGACGACAGGAGCCCACCGAGCAGCAGCCCGGCGCCGACCGGCAGCAGCGCGCGCAGCCGTTCACCGCGGGGCCGGCTGGCCGACGCGAACGCCGCGAAACCGACCGTGAGGTAGGTGACCTGCAGGCTGACCACCGCGAATCCCGACAGCCACGAGATGCCGGTCCAGGCGCCGAGCCAGGCGACCGCTCGCCGCGCCGCCCGCCCGGTGACCGCGCCGGCGACCAGTTCGTGCACCGCACCGAGCATCGGCCACAGCGGCAGCGCCGCCGTCAGGATCACGTTGTGGTGCAGCTTGCACTGCGTCCACAGGCCCAGCCCGGCCGCGACGAGCCCGAGCAGCGCCGCGGGCTGCGCGCAGCCGATCCGGCGCAGGAACCGCCAGGCGAAGTAGCCGAACAGCACCTGGTGCACCAGGTACCACCAGCCGTACCACTGCTCGCTCGGCAGCACGAGCAACAGCGCGTTGATCGGCTGGTAGACCTGCGCCATCTGCGGCACGAACGGCGCGCCGCCGGCGATGTCGCGCGTCCACAGCGGGAACTCGCCGGCGCGGAACCGGCGCTGCATGACGCGGTCCCAGCACAGGGACTGCAGGTACTTGTCGCCGCCGCAGGCGAGCCCGCGCCGGGCGTCGCCGGGGTCGAAGCTGCCGTCCGCCAGCGCCTCGGCGCGCACGATCCCCATCTGCTCGGGCGGATAGGGCACCAGGGCCCGCCCGGGCAGCAGCGCGTCGCGCAGGAACAGCAGAGCACAGCAGAGGGCCAGCACCAGGGCCTGCAGGTGCTGGGGTCGCGGCGGCGACGGGTGGACGGCGAGCACCGGGGTACGATGCAGCACCGTGGCGGCGAACACAAACGGGCGGCCCGGAACCGCTGCCCGGCCCCGGAGAAGAGTCCGTGGCGCCGGTCGCGGCGGCGACTATGTTGGCGGCGCACCGACCACCTCGCGATGTCCGCCCCTGCCCCGCACGAGGCCGAGTTCGTCCCGATCAGCGAGCAGCTGCTCCTGCGCAGCGAGCGCGCGCGGGCCGGCGACCGGTGGTCGCCGGTGCAGCTCGGCCTGCTGCTCGGCATCGTGCTGCTGGCCATCGGGCTGCGGCTGTGGAACCTCGAGCAGTGGTCGCTGTCGGCCGCGGAGGCGGCGACGTGGCGCGCGGCGACCAGCCCCCTGGCCGGGCCCGGCGGGTTCCTGGCCAGCGACGACAGCTGCCAGCCGCTCTGCCACCTGCTGCTGCGCTGGCTGCTCGACGTGGGCGCGCTGCCGTTCCACGGCGAGGGCTGGCTCAGGCTGCCGTTCGCGTGCGCCGGCGTGTTGACGGTGCCGCTCGTCGCCGTGGTCGCCGAGCGACCGATCGGCCGCCGCGCCGCGCTGCTGGCCGCGGCGCTGCTCGCCGTGCATCCGTGGCACGTGGCCCAGAGCCAGAGCGCGTCGGGCGAGGTCGCCGCGCTGTTCTTCGCCGTGCTCGGTGCCGGGATGGTCGCGGCACCGCTGGACACGGGCAGGCGCCGCGGCGCGATCGGCGCGGGCTGCTGCGTGCTGCTGGCCGCGGGCTGCGATGCGTCCGGCTGGGGTGCCGGGCTCGCGCTCGCGCTCGGGGCGCAACTCGGCCACGCGCCGCCCGTCCGGCGCAGGCGGTTGCCGGCCGTCGCCGCCGCCGGCCTGCTGGTGGCCGCGGCCGTGCTGCTGGGCTCTGGCTTCGCGTCCGGGCCGGCGCGCTCTCCGTTCGAGCTCGTCGCCGGCTGGGTCGCGGCGGGTCGGCCCTCCGTCTGGCTCGCCGCCGCCGTCGCCTGCCTGCTGCCGCTGCGCCGCGACGCGCGCGGTGCGGCCGCCTGGCTCGCGATCGCCGCCGCGGCGCCGCTCGCGCTGGGCCTGCTCGCCGGCTGCCTCGGCGCGGCCGTGGCAGCCGCGGACGGGCTGCTCGCGGTCGTGCCGCTGTGCTGCCTCGCGGCGGTCGCCGCGCTCGCCTGGTTCGACAAGGTCGTCGAGGCACTCGGCGGCGCGCGCGGCTGGGTGCTGCCAGGGGCGCTGGCCGGCCTGTGCATCGGCGCCGACCTCGCGGTCGACACGGGACTGCGGGCAGCCGTGCACGGCGGCGGCCGGCCGGACTGGCGAGGCGCGCGCGACGCCGTGCTGCGCGCGGCCGGGACGGAACGGCTCGCGGTGATCGCCGGCCGCGGCATCGACTGCCTGACCTACTACCTGCGGCCGAACCACCACCGCGACCCGTCCACCGACGCCCATCCGGGCGTCGCACTGGCGCCGCTCGGCGAGGGCCTCGCGGGCGCCGCGGCACCGCTCGGGCCGGGCGCGCGCTTCGCCGTGCTCGCGCGCGACGAACTGCTGCGTTGCGAGGCGGATCCGGCCGATCGGGCCGTGCTGCAGGCAGGCCGAGCGGTGGCGGTGCTGCCGTCGTCCGCCGCTCCCGATCGCGACACGCTCTACGTGATCGCCCTCGGCGGCGGCTGAGGCCGGGGTCCCGGCGCGCGTCCCGGCGCGGGTCCCGGCGCGGAATCAGCCGCGCGGGTGCAGCCGCTGGTGCACGCTGCGCAGCCGTTCGTGGTCGACGTGCGTGTAGACCTGCGTCGTCTGCAGCGAGGCGTGGCCGAGCATCTCCTGCACCGAGCGCAGGTCGGCGCCGCCGGCGACCAGGTGGGTCGCGAACGAGTGCCGCAGCGCGTGCGGCGAGCAGGCGACCGCGAGGCCGGCCCGCGCGGCGGCCGCGCGCACGACCTGGAACACGCGCACGCGGTCCAGCGGGCGGCCCGTGCGCGACAGGAACAGCACGTCGCCCGGGTCCTGCGCCGCGCGCGCGCGCAGCGCCGGGCGCACCTCGGTCAGGTAGCGCCGCAGCCAGTCGAGGGCCACGTCGGCGATCGGCACGAGCCGTTCCTTGTTGCCCTTGCCGAACGCGCGCAGCAGCCGGTGCTCCGGGATCACGCTCGTCGTGCGCAGCCCCACGACCTCGCCGGCGCGGCAGCCGGTCGCGTAGAGCACGTGCAGCAGCGCCCGGTCGCGGATGCCGAGCAGGCCGTCGGCAGGCACCTCGAGCAGCCTCGCGACGGCCTTCCGGCTCGGCGCGTTGGGCAGCTTCTGCTCGAGCCGCGGGCCGAGCAGGCCCTCGGCGACGTCGTGCGCGGCGAGGCCTTCGGCGGCGAGGAACCGGCAGAAGCCGCGGATCGCCGCGGCGGCGCGGGCCACCGACGCGGGCGCGTGGGTGGCGAGCAGTTCGCCGAGGTGCCGGTCGATCGCCTCCCGCCCGGGCAGTGCCGCGTGTCCGGCGAGGAACCGCCGCAGGTCGCGCCGGTAGGCCGCCACGGTGTGCGGCGACACCTGGAGTTCGACGCCGAGGTAGACCAGGAAGTCGGCCAGCGCGCGCTGGCCGGTCGGGTTGGTTGCCGCCGGCACGGCGCAGAGGCTAGGCGGTCCTGGCCGCGCTGCAAGCGCCCGCGCGCCGGCGGGCCAGGGCGGGTGCGGCGCGAAGCTCCGGATCGCTCCAGATCGCGTGGCGGACCGCCGAAACTGCTCCCGCGGCGCCTTGACCACCCGGGAGGGCGAACGTATCGTCCTCGCCCCTTCGCGGCGGTCGGTCCTTCCGCCTCCGCGGGGCAGACCGGCGGCAGGGCGCCGCCGGATCCAAGTCGCCGACCCATCGCCGAGTTCGAACTGCCCATGCCGAAGCCGACCAAGACGGAACTGGCCAAGTACAAGCAGGTGCTGGAGAAGCAGCTCGCGTCGCTGCGCGGCGACGTGGGGTCGATGCGCGACGAGGCGCTGCGCGCTTCGGAACAGGACGCGTCGGTCGACCATCTCGCCGACCAGGGCACCGACAACTACGACCAGGGCTTCATGCTCGGGCTGATCGAGAACGAGGAAGAGACGATCAAGTTGATCGAGGAGGCCCTCGACCGCGCCGCCGGCAAGGGCGACTGGGACTTCGGCGTCTGTCCGCTCTGTCTCGAGGAGAGCGAGAACCTCAAGAAGCAGAAGGACGTCAAGACGGGCAAGGTCAGCAAGGCCGGCAAGATCGGCAAGGCCGGCAAGGCCAAGGCGATCGACCCCTGGATCCCGAAGGCTCGCCTCGAGTACCTGCCCTGGGCGCGCTTCTGCGTGCGGCACCAGGAGGTCGAGGAACGCAACCGCGAGAGCGCGTGACCGGGCCCGGCGCGCCCGGTGCAGGCCCCGCCCAGGCACCAGCCGAGCCGGCCCGCGAGGCGTTGGGGTTCGGCGGCAAGTGGTGGTTCTGGGTCCCGTGGCCGCTGCTCGTGCTGCTCGACCTCTGGAGCAAGGCGGCCGTGTTCGGCTTCCTCGACCGCGAATACGCCGCCGTGCCCGAACCGGCGCGCAAGCACCTCGTGTTCGATTCCGTGCTGCGGCTCGAACTGGTGAGCTGGGGCAACCCGGGCACGATCTGGGGGCTGCTGCAGAGCGCCACGGTGCCGCTGATGGTGCTGCGCTGTTGTGCCGTGGTCGGGCTGTTCTGGTTCCTGCGCCGCACCAACCGGGCGGCGCGAGTGCAGCAGTTCGTGCTGTCGCTGATCCTCGCCGGCGCGCTCGGCAACCTCTACGACAACTTCGTGCGCGCCGACCGGACGGTGCGCGACTTCCTCTACTTCACGGGCACGTGGCCCGTCGCGTGGGGCTTCCCGGCCTTCAACGTCGCCGACTCCTGCATCACCGTCGGCGCGATCGCCCTGTTCCTGCTGCTGTGGCGCGAGGATCGCACGCGGCCGCGGCGGGCGGTATCCTGAGCGCCCCGCGACCCCCCTGCGCCCCTGCGCCCCGGCTGCCTCCGTGCTGACGACCACCCTCGGCTCCCTGACCCTGCGCAATCCCGTGCTCAGCGCGTCGGGCACGTTCGGGTCGGGGTGGGAGGGCCGCCTGTTCGCCGACCTGCGGCAGGTCGGCGCCCTGGTGTCGAAGACCGTCACCGTGGCGCCGCGGCCCGGCAACCCGCCGCCGCGCATCCACGAGACCGCGTCGGGCATGCTGAACTCGATCGGCCTCGAGAACCACGGGGCCGACCACTTCCTCGCCGAGACGCTGCCGCGGATGCGCGAACTCGCGGCGGACAGCGGCGTGCGCGTGATCGTCAACATCGGCGGCGAGTCGGTCGGCGAGTTCGTGCAACTCGCCGAGCGGTTCAGCGCCGCCGGCGTCGACGCGCTCGAGGTCAACCTGTCCTGCCCGAACGTGCAGGAGGGGCGGCTCCTGTTCTCGACCGACCCGCGGCTCACCGAGGCGGCCGTGCGCGCCGTCAAGCGCGCGGCCTCGGTGCCGGTGTTCGCGAAGCTGTCGCCGAACGTGACCGACATCGTCGCGATCGCGCGCGCGGCCGAGCAGGGCGGCGCCGACGGTCTCACCGCGATCAACACGCTGATCGGCATGGCGATCGACTGGCGGCGGCGCCGGCCGGTGCTCGCGCGCGGCATCGGCGGCCTGTCGGGCCCGGCGATCAAGCCCGTCGCGCTGCGCATGGTCTACGAGTGCGCGCGCAGCGTGCGCATCCCGGTGATCGGCGTCGGCGGCGTGCGCTCGGCGCAGGACGTGCTGGAGTTCGTCTGCGCGGGCGCTTCGGCGGTGCAGGTCGGCACGGCGCAGTTCACCGACCCGGCCCTGATGGTGCGCATCGTCGGCGAACTGCGCACGCTGCTCGCGGCGGCGGGCACGACGATCCGCGCCCTGCGCGGCAGCGCGCTGCCCGGCGCGGCGCCGCAGGAGCTCCGGGCATGAGGCTCCATGCGCTGACGCTCGAGGTCGTGCGCAGGGCGGTCGCGATCTACCAGGAGCATGCCTACGGCACCGGCCGGCCGCGGCGGGCCGTCGAGTTGCCCGCGACGGGAGGCCCGGATTCGCTGCTGGCGATGTTCCAGAGAGAGCAGCTCGAGACGGTCCCGGGCCACCCGTGCCAGCGCTTCAGCCTGCGGCTCGGCAACCGCAACTACCCGTTCATGAAGCTCGTGCTGCAGGAGTACCTGGTCGCCGGCGAGTTCTACTTCGCCGTGGACACGCACGACCAGATGGAGATCAAGTCCGACTACCCCGACTACGCGCAGTGGGTGGCGGTCCGGAGCTTCAACCGCGACCTCAAGCAACGCATCGAGGCGGACTTCGCCGCGGCCGGGCTCGACACGTGCGCCGCGTTGCGCCGCCTGCTGGCCGGCACGGACCCGGGGACGGGCCAGGCGTACCGCGGGCTCGTGCTGATCGTCGACGACGAGGAGGACCTCGCGGCGGCGCTCGAGACGCTGCTGAGGCGGCGCGGCTTCCACACCTGCAAGGTCCACGACGGCAAGAGCGCCGTGCGCGCGGCCCAGGACCTGCTGCCGGACCTCGTGATCCTCGACTACGAACTGCCGGAACTCGACGGGCTGCAGGTGCTCGAGCAGCTGCGCGCCGAGCCGGCCACGCGGCGCATCCCGGTGCTGCTGAACAGCGCCGCCCGCATCTCGATGGCCGACATCGCCAAGGCCGACGGCTTCCTCGCCAAACCGTTCCCGGAGGCGCTGCTCTTCGAGATGATCGGCCGCGTGCGGCGCAACAGCGAGGGGCGCCGATGAACGAAGCCGGGCGGTCGCGCTGCGTGCAGTGGTTCGGCGCCGTGCTGCTGCTCGTGCTCTGCAGCGCGCTGGCCGCGCGCGCGCAGGCCCCCGACGGCGCCGTGCCGATCGCCGCGGCGCTGCGCGACGAACTCGCGGCGCCGCCCGCCGCCGGCCAGCCGCGGGCCGCCGCCGCGGTCGATCGCCCGGTCCGCCGCCCGGGTCCGCCGCCGCCGGCGCGCCCGCTGCCGCGCACGCGCTCGGTCACCGGGCACGGCCTGCCGCCGCCGCGCGCGCCCTAGGCGAGCGATCCGCGCCGCCCGCCCGCAGCCCGCGACCGCCGCTGCGCGGTCGCCGGAGCGCCGTCGCTCCGTTCCCGCGTTCCCATCCGCATTCCCATCCGCATTCCCATCCGTCCGTCATGAAGATCGACATCGGTTCCATCCCCGCGCGCATCGGCAAGGCCCTGCAGGGGCTGTTCGGCTCCGCGAACCAGCGCGCCCTCGCCACCTTCCAACCCGTCGTCAAGGCCACCAACGCGCTCGCGGACTGGGCCAAGGGGCTGTCCAGGGAGCAGTTCGTCGCCGCCGTCGCCGAACTGCGCCAGCAGGTGCAGAAGGGCGACAAGACGCTCGACGACGTGCTGCCGCAGATGTTCGCGCTCGTGCGCGAGGCGGCCACGCGCACGATCGGCCTGCGCCCGTTCGACGTGCAGCTGATCGGCGGCGCCGTGCTGCACCAGGGCAAGATCGCCGAGATGTCCACCGGCGAGGGCAAGACGCTCGTCGCGACGCTGCCGGCGGCGCTCAACGCGCTGCTGGGCAAGGGCGTCTACGTGGTCACCGTCAACGACTACCTGGCCAAACGCGACCGCGACTGGATGGCCCCGATCTACGAGTACCTGGGGCTCACGGTCGGCGCGATCCAGTCGTCGATGCCGCCGCAGGCGCGCCAGCCCGAGTACGCGTGCGACATCACCTACGGCACGAACAACGAGTTCGGCTTCGACTACCTGCGCGACAACATGAAGTGGCGCACCGACGAACAGGTGCAGAAGCGCCTCAACTACGCGATCGTCGACGAGGTCGACTCGATCCTGATCGACGAGGCGCGCACGCCGCTGATCATCTCCGGCGAGAGCGAGGGCACGACCGAACGCTTCCTGCTCGCGGACCGCATCGCGCGCCAGCTCAAGGTCGACGAGCACTTCGAGATCAAGCTCAAGGAGCACCAGTGCCTGCTCAACGAGGCCGGCATCGAGCGCGCCGAGAAGCTCGTCGGCGTCAGCAGCTTCTACAGCGACCCGGCCTACATGGAGTGGCCGCACCTGCTCGAGACGGCGCTGCGCGCGCACCACGTCTACGAGAAGGACAAGCACTACGTGGTCGCCGCCAAGAAGGGCCCCGAGGGCCAGGACGAGGCCCCCGAGGTGATCATCGTCGACGAGTTCACCGGCCGACTGATGCCCGGCCGCCGCTGGAGCGACGGCCTGCACCAGGCCGTCGAGGCCAAGGAAGGCCTGCCGCCGCGCGAGGAGAACCGCACGCTCGCGACGATCACGCTGCAGAACTACTTCCGCATGTTCAAGAAGCTCGCCGGCATGACCGGCACGGCGATGACCGAGGCCGCCGAGTTCTCGCGCATCTACCACCTCGACGTCGTCTCGGTCCCGACCAACCGGCCGATGGTGCGCAAGGACGCCAACGACCAGGTCTACCTCGACGGCAAGAGCAAGCTCGACTCGATCGTCGCCGAGATCCAGGGGGAGTACCAGAAGGGCCGCCCCGTGCTGCTAGGCACGACCTCGATCGCGAAGTCCGAGACGATCTCCGCGGCGCTGACCGCGGTCGCCGTGCCGCACAACGTGCTGAACGCCAAACAGCACGCGCGCGAGGCCGAGATCGTCATGCAGGCGGGCCGCAAGGGCATGGTCACCGTGGCGACCAACATGGCCGGCCGCGGCACCGACATCGTGCTCGGCGGCAAGCCCGAGGCCCTGTTGTAGACCGAACTGGCGCAGCAGGGACTGCAGCCCGAAGCGCCGGAGGCGCAGGCGCTGCTCGCGCGGCTCAAGGAGCAGTGCGCGCGCGAGCACGACGAGATCGTGCAGCTCGGCGGCCTCTACGTGATCGGCACCGAGCGCCACGAGGCGCGCCGCATCGACAACCAGCTGCGCGGCCGCTGCGGCCGCCAGGGCGACCCGGGCCAGACCAAGTTCTTCCTGTCGTTCGACGACGACCTGATGCGCATCTTCGCCCGCGACTGGGTCAAGGTGATGATGGAGAAGATGGGGCTCAAGCCCGGCGAGGTCATCGACAGCCCGATGGTCACGCGCGGCCTCGCCAAGGCGCAGAAGAAGGTCGAAGCGCGCAACTTCGACATCCGGAAGCACCTGCTCGAGTACGACGAGGTGATGGACAAGCAGCGCAAGTTCGTCTACGGCCAGCGCCAGGAGGCGCTGGAGTTCAAGGGCCTGCGCGACAAGGTGCTCGGCATGTTCGAGGAGGTGCTCGAGCCGGTGGTCGAGCGCTGCTCGGCGAACAAGGACCAGCCGATCGAGTTCGGCGAGCTGCGCAAGTGGCTCGTGCACCGCTGCGGCGAGGCGCTCGACCTGCAGGGCTTCGAGCAGGTCGGACGCGAACAGTTGATGGACTGGATCATGGAGCGCGTCGAGAAGCTGCACGACGCGCGCGGCGCCGACTACGGCGAGCACTGGGACGGGATCCTGCGCTTCCTCGTCGTCGACACGATCGACAACAAGTGGAAGGACCACCTGTACGCGATGGAGGTGCTGAAGACCGGCATCGGCCTGCGCGGCTACGCGCAGATCGATCCGAAGAACGAGTACAAGAAGGAGGGCTTCGAGAAGTTCCAGCTGCTCAAGAGCGAGGTCGCCGACCACGTCACGGGCTTCGTCTACAAGCACGAGGCGACCGACACGATCCGCGACATGCTGACCGGGCGGCTGCGCCGCGAGGCGCCGCGGCGCGAACCGCAGATGCAGATGCCGCGCACGCCCGAGGAACTGCAGGCGCTGTTCGAGCAGCTGATCGCGGCCGGCAAGATCCCGCAGGAGGTGCTCGACCGCATGGCGAAGGGCGAGCGGTTCGTGCTGCGCGTGACGCCCGAGGGCCTCGTGCTGCAGCAGGCGCCGCCCGAAGGCGCGGCTCCGGCCGGCTCCGGCGCGGCCCCGGCCGCGGAGCCGCCGTCCGCCGCTCCGCCGCCCGCCGCGCCGGCTCCGCCCGCACCGCCCGCCGCGCCGTCGGCTGCCGCCGTCGCCGCCGCGGGGGCCCTGCAGGCCCAGCGCCGGCTCGCGCCGGCGATGCCGCCGCCGCCGAAGCCCGCACCGAAGGGGTTGCCACCCGGCGCGGCCCGGCCGGGCCGCAACGACCCGTGCCCGTGCGGTTCGGGCATCAAGTACAAGAAGTGCTGCGCGCCCGCGTTCGACGGATGAACGCCTCCGCCGGCGGAACCAGCGCTGCCCTGCCCGTGCCGCGCAGCCGTCTGCGCGGCTGGCTCACGATGGGGATCTACCAGCCGCTGTTCCTGCTGGCGTTCCTCGTCTACAGCCCCGTGCTGCTCTGGCGGCTCGCCTTCGACGCCCGCTACCGCAAGGGGCTGCGCGAGCGCATGGGCTACGTGCCGGGCCCCGCCGGCGGGCGCCCGGTCGTCTGGATCCACGGCGTCTCGGTGGGGGAGGTCAAGGCCGCGAGCCACTTCGTCGCGCGGCTGCGGCAGCAGCGCCCCGACCTGCAGCTCGTCGTCTCGGCGACGACGCCGAACGGCCACGTGGTCGCGCGGCAGGAGTACAAGGACCTGCCGGTCGTGTTCTATCCGCTGGACTTCGGCCGCTTCCCCGCGCGCGCGCTCGACCGGCTGCGCCCGCGCTGCGTGCTGCTGATGGAACTCGAGATCTGGCCGAACTTCCTGCAGGCGGCGCGCAAGCGCGACGTGCCGGTCGCGGTGATCAACGGCCGCATCAGCGAGCGCACCTTCCGCGGCTACCGGCTCGCGCGTGGCCTGTTGCCGCAGCTCGATCTGATCAGCACCTACTGCGTGCAGGACCGCGCCTACCAGAAGCGGCTGCTCGACCTCGGCGTCGACCCCGCGCGCGTGCACGTCACGGGCAACATGAAGTACGACAGCGTCGTGATGGGCAGCCACGCCGACGCCGCCGCGCGGCTCCGCCCGTGGCTCGCGCCGCGCGGCGAACTCGTGGTCGTCGCCGGCTCGACGCACGCCGACGAGGAGCTCTGGCTGCTGCAGGCGCTCGGCGCCGCCTCGTCCGGCCTGGCGCAGCCACTGCGCACGGTGCTGGTGCCGCGCCACCCGGAGCGCGCCGCGGCGATCGCCGAGCAGGTCGCCGGCCTCGGCCTCGAGGTGCTGCGCTGGAGTTCGGTCGCCGAGGCGCTGCCGCCGCTGCCGGAGCGCACGGTCGTGCTGGTCGACACGATCGGCCAGCTGCAGCGCTTCTACGCGGCCTGCGACGTGGCGTTCGTCGGCGGCAGCCTGATCCCGCACGGCGGCCAGAACATGCTCGAGCCGGCGGCGCAGGGCCGGGCGACGCTGTTCGGGCCGCACACGGCGAACTTCCGGCGCGACGTCGAACTGCTGCTCGCGGCGGACGCGGCGGTGCAGGTGCCGGATCGCGACGGACTCGCCGCGGCCCTGGCGCAGCTGCTGCGCGACCCGGCGCGCAGAGCACGACTCGGGGCCGACGCGACGCGCGTGATCGCCGAGAACCAGGGCGCCACGCTGCGCACGCTCGAACTCGTCGCCGGCCTGCTCGGCGCGCCCGGCGGGACCGTGGGTTGACCGTCGCCGGGCCGTTCCCTACCGTCGCGCCGATGAAGTGCCCGTGCACGAGCGGCGTGGACTACGCCGACTGCTGCGAACCGGTGATCCAGCAGCGCCGCAAGGCGGCGACGGCGGAAGAACTCATGCGGTCGCGCTACACCGCCTACGCGCTGGGCCACCTCGACTGGATCGTCGAGAGCCAGTCGCCCGCCGGCCGCCAGTTCGTCGACCGCAACGCGACCGAGCAGTGGAGCAAGCGCGCGACCTGGCACCGCCTGGAGGTGCTGTCGGTGCAGGACGGCGGGCCCGACGACCTGGAGGGCTTCGTCGACTTCAAGGCCTACTACACGATCAACGGCGAGGACGTCACCCACCACGAGGTCGCGAACTTCCAGAAGGAGGACGGCACCTGGTACTTCGTCGACGGCGTCGAGGTGAAGCCGCGGCCCTTCAAGCGGCTCGACCGGAAGGTCGGCCCCAACGAGCCGTGCCCGTGCGGCAGCGGCAGGAAACACAAGAAGTGCTGCGGCAAGGCTGGTGCCGCGGGCTGAGCGGCGGCATCGTGCGCGCACGAAGGAGCCGACGACGTCGAGGCGGTGTTCGCGACGTTCGCGGCGGACATGAAGGACGCGCCGCCGGACATGGTCGCGGAGATGAAGAGGAAGATGGCGGGCTCGATCGTGCTCGAGGCCGACCGCACGGTCACCATGAGCTTCGACGCGGGGCTGCCGACGACCCAGAAGAGGAACGCGTCGGGCACCTGGAAGCTCGACGGCACGACCTTGTCGTTCACGACGAAGAAGGGCGACAGGGACGAGGTCAAGACCGGCATGCTGGCCGGCGGCAGGATCACGCTCACCGAGGACCAGGGCGGCAAGAAGGTGCAATGGTGTTCGTCGAGAAGTGACGGGCGCGCCGGCCTTGCGCCCGCGCGCGCCCGGCGCCACGATCCCGCGCTCCACCGACGAGATCCACGATGCTGCGCCACCTGTTGCGACTGCTCCCGCTCGCCCTGCTCGCCGCCTGCGGCGGCCACCACCCGCTCGACGGCGCCTGGAACCAGGAACTGGCCGACGGCAGCCCGGGCATGCACATCACCTTCGAGACCACGGGCGACAAGGTCGACGTCGGCCTGCCGCCGCGCGCCGACCGCACGCACGGCCACGCGCACGGCACCTACACCTTCGATGCCGCTTCGGCCGCCGTGGTGGTCGTGGCGAAGCTGCTCGGCGATGGCAAGGCCGACACGTGGAACGGCAAGCTCGCGGGCGATCGCCTCGAACTCGGTTCGGCCGACGGGAAACTGACGTTCCGGCGCGCGGAGCGTGCCCACGGGCACTAGCGGCCGGCCGACGCCCCCTCGCAATCGCCGGCGCGCTGTCTATCCTGCGCTGCTGTCAGCCGACCCATGAACCGTTCGCCCCACTCCGACACCACCACGGAGGGTTTCCGCGTCCACGCGGCGGCCCAGTACCTGCCGCACGAGTCGGAGCCGGAGGCCCGGCACCACGTGTTCGGCTACCGGATCACGCTGACGAACGTCGGCGCGCCGACCGCGCGCCTGCTCTCGCGGCACTGGATCATCGTGGACAGCGACGGCGGGCGCGAAGAGGTGCGCGGCCGCGGCGTGGTCGGCGAGCACCCCAGACTCGCGCTCGGCGAGAGCTACTCCTACACGAGCTACTGCCCGCTGCCGACGACGTGGGGCACGATGGAGGGCAGCTACACGTTCGCGCGCGACGACGGCAGCCGTTTCCAGGTCAAGGTCGACCGCTTCTTCCTGGTGCCCTCGGCGCCGCCGCTGCAGGTCGAGTCGACCTCGCGCGGGTAGCCGTTCGCTTGCCGGCGGCCCGGGCCGGGGCTAGGTTCGCCCGATGCCCACGATCCAGCTCGGCGAACCGTCGCTGCCCCTGTCGACCCTGGTCGCCCTGAGCCGGCCCGGAGCGCGCATCGGACTCGGCGCCGCCGCGGTGGACCGGGTGCGCGCCTGCCGCGCGGTGGTCGAGCGCGCAGTCGCTGCGGGTGCGACGATGTACGGCGTCAACACGGGCTTCGGCAAGCTCGCGGGCGTGCGCATCCCCGACGCGCAGCTGGCGCAGCTGCAGAAGAACCTCTTGCTGAGCCACGCGACGGGCGTCGGCGAACCGCTGCGGCGGGAGCAGAGCCGGCTCGCGTTCGCGCTGCGCGTGCACAACCTGGCGCTCGGTGCGTCGGGGGTGCGGCTCCTGCTGCTCGAGCAGGCGATCGCGCTGTTCAACGGGGGCTTCGTGCCGGTGATCCCGTCGCAGGGTTCGGTCGGCGCCTCGGGGGACCTGGCGCCGCTGAGCCACACGGCGCTGCCGCTGATCGGCTACGGCGAAGTGCACGACGGCGACGCGGTGGTTTCGGGGGCGGAGGCCCTGGCGCGGCTCGGCCGGGAGCCGCTTGGGCTGTGCGCGAAGGAAGGGCTCGCGCTGATCAACGGCACGCAGATCATGACGGCGATCGGCTGTCTCGTGGTGCACGAGGCGATGCTGCTGTGCAAGGCCGCCGACGTCGCCTGCGCGATGACGGTCGAGGCGCTGCGCGGCAGCGAGAAGCCGTTCCAGGAGCGGTTGCATGCCCTGCGGCCGCATCCGGGGCAGCTCGCGACCGCGGCGAACCTGCGGGCGCTGCTGCAGGGTTCCAGGGTGATGGTGAGCCACGCGGACTGCGAGAAGGTGCAGGACGCCTACTCGCTGCGCTGCGCGCCGCAGGTGCACGGGGCGGCCAAGGACGGGATCCGGTACGCGTTGGAGGTGCTGGTGACGGAGGCGAACTCGGTCACCGACAACCCGCTCGTGTTCGGGAACGGAGAGGTGGTCAGCGGCGGCAACTTCCACGGCCAGCCGGTGAGCCAGGCGATGGACTTCCTGAAGATCGCGGTCAGCACGCTCGCGAACATCAGCGAGCGGCGCATCGAGCAGATGGTGAACCCGGACGTTTCGGGGCTGCCGCCGTTCCTGGCGCGGAACCCGGGATTGGAGAGCGGCTTCATGATCCCGCAGGTGGTCGCGGCGTCTTTGTGTTCGGAGAACAAGAGCCTCGCGCACCCGGCGAGCGTGGACACGATCCCGACTTCGGCGAACCGCGAGGACCACGTGTCGATGGGGGTGACGGCGGCGCGGCACGCGGAGCGCGTGGTGGCGAACGCGGCGAAGGTGCTCGGGATCGAGGTGCTGTGCGCGGCGCAGGGGCTGGATCTCGGGGAGCGGCTGCGGCCAGGGAAGGGCGTGGCGGCGGTGTACCGGCGGTTGCGGAAGGTGGTGAGGGGACTGGAGGGGGACCGGTTCCTGGCGCCGGATCTCGCGGCGGCGGAGGGGCTGGGGG
>Ga0194127_10002672_pt1 | contig 23819 bp, 16 predicted proteins | sample TA2KigC100mmetaG_FD_148624 | JGI IMG/M metagenome (GOLD analysis project Ga0194127, IMG submission 148624) | Freshwater microbial communities from Lake Tanganyika, Tanzania - TA2015036 Kigoma Deep Cast 100m | ecosystem: Environmental > Aquatic > Freshwater > Lake | place: Tanzania: Lake...
CCCCCCGTACCCGACACCGAGCCCCTGCCCGACGCCGCGGACGAGCCCGGGCCGGACGCCGCGCTCCCGGAGACAACCGAGGACGTCCCCGGCGCGTGCCCCGGCGGCTGCGACGCGGGCGACGCCTGCTTCACGGCCGCGTGCGAGCCCGCGGGCTGCGCCTTCCTGCCCGTGTTCTCGGACGGGTGCTTCACGCCGCCGACCGTGCTGTCCCAGGCCTTCGAGGACCCGGCCGTCCCGGCCGGCTGGACGGTCGTGGACGTCGCGAAGAACCGGCCCGCGGGCCAGGAGGTCGTCTGGGCCACGACCAAGACGCGCGCCCACTCGGGCGGCCGGAGCCTCCACCTCGGCGCCGCGTCCGGCGGCTGGGACACGGGGAAGCGCGTCGCGGCGGTCGTGAAGTCCGCCCCGGTCACGCCGAAGGCGGGCCAGGCGCTCGCGCTGCGGCTCTGGGCCTGGGCGGACGTCGAGGACGGCGACCTCTGGGACGTGCTGACCGTCACGATCGAGACCGAGGACGGCACCGTGCCGGCGTGGGTCAAGGCATACGGGTTCCCGATGAAGCAGTGGACCGAGGTCGCCGTGGACCTGTCCGCGTTCGCCGGGACCACGTTCCGCGTGGTGGTCGGGTTCGACTCGGTGGACGACAGCTACAACGGTGGCGAGGGCGTCTACCTCGACGACGTGTTCGTGCTGCTCGCGGGCGCGGCGCCCGCCTGCGAGGGCGACGCGGACTGCGACGACGGGATCGCGTGCACGGCGGACTCGTGCAAGGCGGGGAAGTGCGCCCACGACGTGTCGGACGGCTGCTGCTCGGCCGACGTGCAGTGCGACGACCACGACGCCTGCACCTACGACCTGTGCCGGACCGGCGCCTGCGACCACGTCGAGGTCGCGGACCCGGCCTGCTGCAACGCGATCGCCGACTGCGACGACGACAACGAGTGCACGCTCGACTCCTGCACGAAGAACCGGTGCTCGAACGTGTTCCAGGTGGGCGACGGCTGCTGCACCAAGGACGCCGAGTGCGGCGACGAGGACGCCTGCACGAAGGACCGGTGCCAGGAGTTCCGGTGCGTCCACCAGAACACGTGCTGCCAGTCCGCGAAGGAGTGCGACGACGGGGACGACGTCTGCACGATCGACGACTGCGTCGCCGGCAGGTGCGTCCACGCCCCGACGCTCGCCCCGGGCTGCTGCATCCCGGAGCTGGGGACGTGGACGTTCGACGACGGCGACGGCGGCTGGGTCCTGCCGCCGATCGCGGGCGGCGTCGGGTGGCAGGTGACGACCGCCACCGGCGCCGAGACCCGGTCCCCGCCGGGCGCGCTCTACTACGGCAACCCGGCGAGCTGGGACTACGACGACGGGAAGGCGAACTCGGGCACCGCGCGCAGCCCCTGGGTGGACGTCCCGCCCGGCGTCGAGGCCTCGCTTTCGATGCACCTCTGGATCGACATCGAGTCCAACGTGGGCTGGGACCTCCTGACCGTGTGGGTCGAGGCCGCGGACCTCGACGACGTGCAGGTCTTCCAGAAGACCTGGTCCACGCCCCAGAACGAATGGTTCCCGATCGAGGTCGACCTGTCCGCCTACGCCGGGCACACGGTCCGGGTGGCCGTCGCGTTCGACACGACGGACGACTCCGGCAACTACTACAAGGGCGTGTTCGTGGACGACGTCTTCCTGGCCACCACCTGCCTGCCGCACCCGTGCGAGACGGACGGCGACTGCGGCGACGGGGTCTGGAAGTCGGTGGAGAAATGCATCGACGGCCGCTGCGAATACGACTTCTGATGGAGCCCACTTGACCTCCGACGCAGCCCCCTCGAACACCGCAGGCGCCGTCACGGACCTCGTTCCGCTGCTCCCGGACGAGCTGGCCGCCCTGCTCGCGGAGGCCGGCGAGCCGCCGTACCGCGGCCGGCAGGTGTTCGCCTGGGTGCACGCGCGGCGCGCCACGTCGATCGACGCGATGACCGACCTGCCGAAGGCGCTCAGGGCATGGCTCGGGACGCGGTGCCTCGTGTCGCGGATCGAGCCGGTCGAGGTCCTGTCGTCCGCCGACGGCACGCGGAAGCTCCTGTTCGACGATGGCGCGGGCGGGCTCTACAACTCGGTCATCATGCCCTCGCCGGACCGCGTGACCCTGTGCATCTCGTCCCAGGTCGGCTGCCGGATGGCCTGCGGCTTCTGCCTGACCGGGTGCATGCGCTTCCGCCGCAACCTGACCGCGGCCGAGATCGCCGGGCAGGTCCTCGCGGCGGCTCGGATCCTCGACGCGGAGGGCGCCGTGCCGGAACCCGCCCATCGCGAGGCGGAGCGGATCCGAAGCGGATCCCAGGAGCGGGGCGCAGGCCGGAGCGAGCGTAGCTGGAACCTACGTGACGCGACGGTCGGGGTCCCCGCGACGCCGGAGCCGCCCGGAGGCGCCCGCCGCAGCGGGACGGGGGCCGGACCGGCGCCCGGGGGTCCACAACCAGGCCGGACCCGCCCAGCCCACGTGTCCAACGTGGTCTTCATGGGCATGGGCGAGCCCCTCGACAACTTCGACGAGGTCGTGCGCGCGGTCCGGCTGATCACCCACCGCGAAGGTCTGCGGGTGGCTCCGCGACGGACCACGGTCTCGACGGTCGGGCTGCTGCCGGAGATGCGCCGCTTCCTCGAGGCCGGCACGGGCGCGAGCCTCGCCCTGTCCCTGTGCGCGACCACGGACGAGGTCCGGAGCCGCGTGGTGCCCGCGTCGCGCCGCTACCCGCTCGACGCGGTCGTGGACGCGCTCCGGGGCATGCCGCTGCCGCACGGGCATTCGTACACGATCGAGTACCAGCTCATCCCGGGCGTCGGCGCGTCGGTCGAGGACGCGCGCCGCCTGTCGCGCATGCTGTCGCTTTTCCCGAACAAGGTGAACCTGATCCCGTTCAACCCGTGGCCCGGCGCGCCGTTCCGCGAGCCCACCCCCGCCGAGGTCGAGGCGTTCCGCGCGGTGCTGGCGGAGAAGCACCACCGCGTGACGGTCCGCTGGAGCCGGGGCCGCGACATCGGCGCCGCGTGCGGCCAGCTCGGGGGGGGAGAGAGGCGCGGCCCGGAAGGGGGGGAGACCCGGTGACGACCCCGTACCGCGACCGCTTCTCGCAGGTCTTCGCGGGCGTGGCCGTCGCGGCCGCGGCCGCCGGCCTGCTCGACGCCGCCCGGACGCTGTGGGCGGAGGGCGCCGAGGAGCCGGTCGCCGCGGCGCTCGCCATCCTGGGGTTCGACGCCGCCGCGGTGCTGGCGGCCGGCACCCCGATCGCGCTCCTGCTGGCCCTGATCGCGCCCGCCGCGACCGCCGATCCCCGCGCCGCGGCCGGACGCCTGCTCCGCGCCGCGTGGCCGGCCGACCCGTGCGAGCGCGCCGAAGCCGGTGCGTCGCTCCTCGTCCGGGGGGCCGCGGCCGGCGCGCTGGTCGGGCTGACCTACCTCGCGGCGCTCGCGGTCTTCGAGTCCGTCCGCACGCCGACGTTCGCCGCGGCCGCGGTCGCGCTGCTCGTGCTCCCGATCGCCGCGGGCGTCGGCGTCGCCGCCCGGGCGCTCGCCTCGCGCGCCCGCGCCGCCGCCGCGAGGTCCCCGACGGTCCGCGGCATCGTGTCGCCGCTGCTCGCGATCGGTCTCGCCGCGACCGCGGTCGCGGGTGCGCTCGCCTTGAAGGGTGAGGCGGTCCGCGACGTGGTCTCCGCGACCGACCTCGGGCCGTGGTGGATCGGCGCCGCGAGCGTCGCAGCGGGTCTCGCAACCACGCTCGCCGGCCGGGTCGCGAGGTGGCCGAACGCCGCCCGCACCGCCGTGGTCTCCGGGCTCCCGGCCGCGCTGCTCGCCGCCTGGGTGCTGGTGCTGGCGTGGGTCGGTCACGACAACGACACCAGGCTCGTCGTGACCTCGGAAGGCCGCCTGTCGCCGATCGCGTACCGCACGTTGAAGACACTGCTGGACGTGGACGGCGACGATCGGCTGCCGTTCTTCGGCGAGGGCGACTGCGACGCCTTCGACGCGGACCGCTACAGCGGCGCCATCGAGGTCCCGAACAACGGGCGCGACGAGGACTGCGACGGCGACGACCTCGACCTGAGCTTCCCGGAGCGCAAGCCGCGCTGGGACTTCCCGGTGCCCGCGGTCGGACCGGGGCGCTGGAACGTGGTCCTGCTGACCGTGGACGCCCTGGCGCCGCCGCACATGTCGATCTCCGGGTACCACCGGCCGACGTCGCCCTTCATGGACGGGCTGGCGCGGTCGGGCGTGTGGTTCCCGTTCGCCTACAGCCAGGGCCCGAGCACGCGGCTCGCGATCCCGGCCATGTGGATGTCGCGCTACGACTCCCAGATCGCGACGCCCGTCGCCGCGAAGATCCCGCTGGAAATCCTGCCGTCGAACCTGACGATGGCCGAGGTCCTGAAAGGCGCGGGATACCGGACGGTCGCGGTCCTGCCGGCCCCCTTCTTCCGCGACTGGAAGGGGTCCACGCAGGGGTTCGACGTCGTGAACGCCGAGGCCGTGGACCACTACGTGAAGCCCGTGTGGCACAACGGCGACAAGGTCACGGACGCGGCGCTCGGCGAGCTTGCGCGCGCGGCCGGGACGCAGCCGCTCTTCCTGTGGGTACACTGGTACGACACGCACGGGCCGTACACGCCGCCCCCCGGCGGGCCGGACTGGGGCACGTCCGAGGAGGACGTCTACGACGCCGAGATCGCCTATACCGACGGCCAGATCCGGCGGTTCGTCGAGGGGCTCTGGAAGGCGCTGCCGGAGGACCGGACCATCCTGATCCTCGCGGGGGACCACGGGGAGGCATTCGATCCGGCGCACCCGAAGCGCCACCACGGGTACGACCTGCACTCGTCCGTGCTGCACGTGCCGCTCCTGTTCCGCGCGCCGTTCCTGCGGCCAGCGACCGTGGACATGCAGGTGACCACCATGGACCTGCTGCCGACTCTCGTGAACCTGCTCGGCATCAAGGGGTCGTTCGCGTTCGAGGGGACGAGCCTGGTCCCTCAGATCTTCGGCGAGCCGCCGGACGAGCAGCGGGTCGTGTTCCACCAGTTCTTCCTGAACGAGAACGTCCATCACAAGAAGCGGACGCTCCAGCACGTGGCCGCGCGGGCGTGGTCGCTGTACCTGATCCACGACCTCACGAACAACACCTTCCAGATGTACCGCTACCGGACCGACCCGTTCGAGTCCGAGAACCTGTGGGCCCGGATGCCGGAGGCCGCCGCGATCCTGAAGGCCGAACTGGCGAGGTTCACGGCGCGGGTGACGAGGATGCCCTGACGTGGGCAGGCGCGCCGGCTACTTGCGCGCGACCGCGACGCGGAGCAGCGAGATCATCGAGGTGACCTCGGCCAGCTCCTCGCGGTTGTCCTGGAGCCGGCGCTTCACCGCGGCGCCCTGATCGGTACCGACGGCGCGGTCGGACTCGGATTCGAGGAGCTGGCGCTCCTGCTCCAGCAGCGCCCGGAGCCTCTGGAAGCACTCCATGGCGGTGCGGTACGCGCCGTTCGCCGCCGCCTCGTTCCCTTCCCTGCTCTCCGCGTTCATGGCCGACCTCAGCTCCGCCGCCTTCGCGGCGCCGTGCCCACCCGACGAGCCGTGGCCCGCCGCCGAATCCCTGGGGGAGGCCGGAGCCGCCGTCGAAACCGCCATCGTCGCCGCAACCGCCGCAACCGCCAACAACCGCCGCATCGTCAATGCGCTCCGGCCATCCAGTACGTGCAATCGGCACCGGATCGGCCGGGGTTTAGGCCCCGCCGGCTCCCGGCATTCCCGAACACGAGCCCGAGCCCATACCCGCTTCGAACCGCCCCTCGGGGCCTTGCATCCCCCCGGCCGGTTCCCGTAGCATCGCGCGATGGACGCGCGACTCGCCGCTCGCCTGCTGCTCCCGGTGTTCCTGGCCGGGACCGCCTCCTGCTCGGACGGCAGCCTCGTCATAAAGCGCACCGACGTGACCGCGCCCGCCCCGGGCGAGGAGGAGCCGGGCGACGAGGAGACCTCGCCGGAAGACCCGGGCGTCGAGCCGGATCCGGCGGCGGAGGACACGAACCCGCCCGAGGACCCGGGCAAGGACCCGGCGAAGGACCCCGCGGGCGACCCGGCCCCCGAGGCGTCGCCAACCGCTACGGTGCGGTTCGTGACGAACCAGGAGTACCTGGCGCTCTTGAAGGACCGGATCTTCAAGGCGAAGACGTCGATCCGGATCGCGCACCTGGAGTTCCTGGACGGGAGCCTGACCGACGACGTCCTCGCTCTGCTGGCCCAGGCCGTGGACCGCGGCGTGGACGTGCGCGTCCTGCTCGACGACAACGTGGACGAGAACCCGGCCGCGGTCTCGAAGATGAAGGCCGCGGGCATCCAGGCGAGGCTCGACGGCGGCGGCCGGACGCTGCACGTCAAGCTGGTGGTGCTGGACCGGGCCGTGGTGTTCGTGGGATCCACCAACTTCTCGGTGTCGTCGCTGAAATACAACAACGAGGCGAACCTGCTCCTGACCGACCCCGACGTGGCGGAGGCATTCGCCGGACACGCGGACAGCCTGTGGGCGTCGGACTCGGGCCTGAAGGGGTTGACCGGCGCGGCCGTCGGGGGGATCCGGCTGATCGGCGACGGCCAGTACGTCGAGCGCGTACTGCCGGTGATCGCGGCGGCCAAGGACCGGATCCGGATCGTGATCTACCAGTTCGACACGGGGAGCGCCGCGGGCGGCGACCTGGCCGGCGCCCTGGTCGACGCCGCGAAGTCCGGCGTTGACGTCAAGGTCGTGCTCGAGCAGTCGAGCTTCGCGGACAACGTCAACGACGACAACACCCAGGCACGCAAGGTGCTCGAGGCGGGCGGCATCCAGGTCCGGCGCGAGACCCTGGACGTCACCACGCACGCGAAGCTGCTCGTCGCGGACGACACCGTCGTGGTCTATTCCGGGAACTGGGCCTACCCCGGGCTCGAGAAGAACCACGAGGCCGGCGCGATCGTCGGGGGCGCGGACGTGGTCGGCGAGGCCGTGGCGTTCTTCGATTCGGTCTGGTCGGTCGGACAGTAGTTGCGGCGTCCCGCCGCGGCAGGTCCCGCGACGTCCCGCCGCGTGGAGCTACCTGTTCACCACGTGGATCGCCTTTCCCAGCGCGGCGCGGCAGGCCTCCTGGAACGCCTCGGCGTACGTCGGGTGGGAGTGGATCGTCGCGTCCACGTCCTCGAGCGTCAGCCCCTTCTGGATCGCGAGCGTGGCCGCGGCGATCACCTCGCCCGCGCCACCCCCCGCGATGCCGCACCCGAGGATCGCGTGCGAGCCGGGGTCCGCCAGGACCTTCGCGTGGCCGATCCCTGCGTCCTCGGCCTGGGCTCGGCCGAGCGCGGCGAACGGGAACCGGCCGCGCAGGACCTCGATCCCGCGCGCCTTCGCCGCGGTCTCGGTCAGGCCGACCGTCGCGACCTCGGGCTCGGTGAACGCCACGGCCGGCACCACTCGCGCGACCAGGCTCGCCGGATGGCCCGCGGCGGCCTCGGCCGCGACCTCGCCCTCGGCGTGCGCCTTGTGCGCGAGCCGCGGCGCGCCCGTCACGTCGCCGGCCGCGAACAGCCAGTCCGCCCGCGTGCGCATCCGGTCGTCCACCTCCAGGAACCCGCCGGGGCCGACCTCGACCCCGGCCGCAGCGAGCCCCGCGCCCGCGGTCACTGGCCGGCGACCGACCGACACGAGGACGCGGTCGGCCCGCACCTCCTGCCGCGCGCCCCGGCGCTCGACCGCGAGCACCATCCCGTCCGCGGACCGGTCCGCCGACACCACCCCGGTGTCGGTCAGCACGGTGACGCCCGCGCGCTTCAACCGCTGCGCGACGACGAGCACCAGGTCCCGGTCGGTGCCGGGCATGAGCTGGTCCTTCATCTCGACCACGGTCACGCGGGTGCCGAGGCGGGCGTAGACGGTCGCAAGCTCCAGCCCGATGTAGCCGCCGCCCACGACCGCGAGCGTCTCCGGCACGCCGCCGCGCAGCCCGAGCGCGTGCGACGACGACAGCACGCGGTCCCCGTCCACCGGCAGCAGCGGCAGGTCGATCGGCGCGGACCCGGTCGCCACGATCACGGCGTCCGCGCGGCATTCCACCGGCCCGTCCGGCAGGGCCGCAACGACGCGCCCGCGGCCCAGCACCTCCCCCCTGCACCGCAACACCTTGACCTTGTTCGCCTTCATCAGCTCGTGCAGGCCCGCGACCAGGCCCGCGACGGTCCGGTCCTTGGACTCGACGAGCCGCGCCGCGTCGATCCGCACCTCGCCGGACGCGACGCCCGAGGCCACGAGGTCGCGCGCGTGCTGCACCGTCTTCGTCGCCGCGAGCAGCGCCTTCGACGGGATGCAGCCCTCGCGGAGGCACACCCCGCCCAGGCCGCCCTCGTCCACCAGGACCGTCGGCACGCCGAGCTGCCCGCACCGGATCGCGGCCGTGTAGCCGGCGGGCCCTCCCCCAAGGACCAGTACCTTGCACGCGACCTCGGACATCAAACCCCCTTCATGACCTTCCGGCAGAAGAACGGCCCCCGGTAGATGAACCCCGTGTACGCCTCGACGAGGTCCGCGCCCGCGTCGAGGAACTCGCGCACGTCGTCCGGGCCGGACACGCCGCCGCAGCCGACGACCGCGCAGCCCCGATCGCACGCCCCGCGGATCGCTCGCACGGTCGCGACCGCGGTCGTCCGGAGCGGGGCGCCCGACAGCCCCCCGGGCGACGGCGGGTCCGGCGTCGCGAGCCCGGGCCGCGACCGGGTCGTGTTCGTCGCGACGAAGCCGCGAACGCCGCCCCGGACCGCCTCGTCCACGACCGCCGCGAGCGCGTCGGGCGCGAGGTCGGGCGACAGTTTCGCCGCGATCGGCCGCGGCGGCCCGGGCACGCGCCGGACCGCTCCGAGCAGCTCGCGGAGCGCGGCCGGGTCCTCGAACGTGCGGCCGTCCGCGGTGTTCGGGCACGACAGGTTCAGCACGACCGCGTCGCAGTGCGGCAGCACGGCCGCCACGGTCGCGCAGATGTCTTCGACCGCTGCGTCGCCGTTCAGGCCCGGGTCCGCGGTCTTGGCCACGTTCACGAGCACCGGGAACGGCGGCCGCGACGCGAGCCGCGGCACCACCGCCGCGACGCCCTGCGAAGGCAGCCCCATGCGGTTGACGAGCGCGCGGTCCGCGGGCAGCCGGAATACGCGAGGCCGCGGGTTGCCGGGCCACGGGCGCGCCGACACCGACCCGACCTCGACGAACCCGAAACCGAGCGCGTAGAGGCCCCATAGCGCGGTCGCGTCCTTGTCGAATCCCGCGGCGACGCCGAGACGCGACGGGAACCGGATGCCCCAGGCCTCGGCCGGGCGGGCGTCCGCGATCATGCGCCGCCGGACCGCCGGCGCGAGCCCGTGCCCGCGCCCGAGCGCGCGCAGCACCCCCATCGCCGATGCGTGCGCGGTCTCCGGGTCCGACAGGAAGAGGACCGGCCGAACGATGCGTTCGTACAGCACGAATTGAAGAATAGCACGCCGCGGTCGCGCCGGGTTCATGGTAGACTCCGTCCGGCCTGGCGGGAGTCGGAGATGACGAAGTGGTGGGTTGCGTTCCTCGCAGTGGCGGCAATCGCGTGCGGCAGCGACGGCAGCGGGAACGGCGGCGCGGCCGACGCGACCGAGACGACCGCGAACGACGCCGCGGGCACGGACCTGCCCGTGGGGGTGGAGACGTATCAGGACCCGGACACCGGGTGCACCATGTCGACCCCGTACAGCTGCAAGACGCCCTGGCCGGCGGCGGGCCAGTGCGGCGTCGCGGCCGAGGGCTGCAAGCTGAACCCAGGCGTGGACCTGACCGGCCGCCTCTACCGGATCGACCACCTCTACGTGGACTCGCCCAAGGGGCCGACCGACGACGACCCCAACGGCGCGATCGCGGCGACGCTGTCCTGCCTGTGGAACACGCAGATCGCGAAGGACGAGCTGGTCATCCTGTTCCACATCACGAAGCACGACCCCGCGACCGGCGAGCTGGAGTTCGAGGCGGGTTCGGGCACCCGCAACTTCGACGGCGCCAACAAGTGCAAGTACCAGTTCCTGGCGAACCCGGCGCCCCAGACCGTGAAGCTCAAGATCGACGGCTGCACCTTCAAGTGGGTGAACAAGACGGACGGCACGCCGGACTACGGCGTCCTCAGGATCTACCCGGACCTCATCACGTCGCCGATCCCGGTCGTGAACATGCTGCCGCACGGCGCCCTGACGCCGGACGGCGGCCTGATCTCGAACGGCTGCCTCGGCGGCGGCATCTGCGTGGACGCGGCGAAGAAGATCGACTTCAAGCTGGCCAAGGAGATGACCGGCTGCACGAACTTCTACGAGTTCATGAGCCAGTTCCCGGACTACGTCCAGGTCAACGCGCACGACCTGCCCTGCGACGACGGCACCAGGGACGGGTTCGAGTTCAAGGGCCGGTTCGACGCGACCTGGATCGCGACCGACTTCCTGGACCAGAGGAAGTCCATCACGCGCGACTTCTCGTGCAACAACTGACGCATCCCGGCGCGCTCCCCGTCCTCGTCTCGGTATTCCTGTCGCGCTCCGTGTCGGTCTCGCTGTTCGCGCCGACCCTGCCCGCGATCTCGGAGGCGCTCGGCACGACCTACGAGGGCGCGGGGTCGCTCGTCGGCGTGCTGTTCGTCGGCTACACGATCGCGGTCGCCGTGGGCGGCCCCCTGGCGGATCGGATCGGGCGCCGGCCGCTCCTGGTCGGCGGCGCGGCCATGAACCTGCTCGCGACCCTCTCCGTCGCGTTCGTGCCCGACCTCGCGACCGCCCGGATCGCGGCGTTCGCCTACGGCGTCGCGGGCATCGGCGACCTGACCGCCACCGTGCTCCTCGCGGAGGCGGGCGGGCGCGGCAGCGGGCGGCTGCTCTCGTTCGCGCACGGCGCGTTCGCCCTCGGCGCGGTGGTGGTCCCGCTGTCCGCGGGCGCCGCGCTGGAGGCGGGCGTCTCGTTCCGCGTGCTGTACGCGGTCGCGGCCTCGGTCAACCTCGGCCTGCTCGCGGCGCTCTTCGCGACGCCGCGGCTCGGCTCGCGCGGCCGCGGACCCGCGGCGGCCCCGCCCCCCCCCGGGCGCGGGGTGCGGCAGATCGCGGCCTCTCCGGCCCTCGCGTTCGGGCTCGCCTCCGCCTTCCTCTACATCGCAGCGGAGGCGGGGCTCGCGATCTGGCTGCCGACCCTCTTCCGCGACCGCTTCGACGCGACCGCCACCCTCGCCTCGGCCTCCGTTGCCGCCTACTGGGCCGCCATGTTCGCGGGCCGGATCGGGCTGTCGCGCGTCGTCGACCGCACGGACCGCGGGCGGCTCCTCGCCGCGCTCGGCCTCGCCGGCGCCGTGGCCTGCGCGGCGGTCCTCGCCTCGCCGATCCCCGCCGTCGCCTTCGCGGGCGCCGTGCTGGCCGGGCTCGCGATGAGCGCGTGCGTGCCCGTGATCCAGAGCATGGTCGCGGCAGCGTTCCCGCGCGAGCAGGGAGGCGCGGTCCTGGGTGCGCTCGGGGTCGCGATCGGGGCCGGGGGGGCCTTCGCCCCGTGGGCCATCGGCGCGCTCGCGGACGCGGTCGGCGGCGGCGCGCCCGGCGAGGGGCTCGCGACCGCGATGTGGATGAACGCGGCCGCGCTGGCGGGCCTCGCCGCCGTCGGCCCGATCGCGGCACGGGCGTGCGCGGCCAGGGCGGAGGATCACCGGAACGAGCCGACCCCCGCGCCTGCCGGGCCGGGACCCGGGTCCAGCATGACCCCGACTCGCGACAGCGACGGCGAGCCCACGTAGCACAGGAAGCGCTCCGCCGCGCAGAGCGCGGAGAGCCGGTCGATCGCGGCGCGCCCGCGCACGTACTCGATCACCAGCACGCGCCTCCCGAGGTCGCGCATGGCGCGGAGCGCGTCGAGGATCGGCCGAGCGCGCTCGTCCGGGACCGGCTCGTCCCCGTCATGGAGGTGCGCCTCGGCCACGACGCCGGACAACGCGTCCGTCACCCCCGGCTCGGCCAGGATCCGGAACGGGTTCTGGGCCACGACCAGGAACGCCGGGTCCACCCCGCGGGCGGCCCGCGCGAGGTCGGTCACGAGCGCGGCCATGCGCCCTGCGGCCTGCGCGTCGCCCCCCTCCTCCAGCACCTCGGCCGTATCGACCGTGTCGAGGAACACGCCGTCGAAGCCCGCGTCGAGGATCCGGGCCAGGTACGACCCGCGCCCCCCCGCCAGGACCGAGCGCCACGCCGGGTCCCAGTAGCGGACGCGGAAGTTCCCCGGCCACTTCGGGTTCTCGCCGATGACGAAGCGCGCGCGCCCGCCCCGCGCCTCGCGCTCCCAGTACCAGCGGTAGCTCTCGGCCTCGCCGGTCGACAGGTACGCGAGCACGACGCGCGGCGGCCGGCCGGGCCGCTCGCGGAGGCGCCACACGTCCGCGCGGGACATCTCGCGGTCCCCCCCGCCGTCCCACGAGTAGTCCACCACGATCACGTCCGGGTCCGCGGCCTCCACGTCGCCGAACGACAGGTGCTGGAGCTGGACCAGCAGGCGGCGCGCGCCGGCCAGCCGCGCCTCCGCCCGCGCGCGCGCCACGGCCGGGTCCTCGCGAGGCAGGGCGTCCCGCCACGCGGCCCGGAGCCCGCGCGCGGCATCGCACCCCGTGCCCACCCACGGCAGAAGCAGGACGGCGAGGATCGGCGCGAGCGGCGGCAACGGTGCCCCCTCCGGACGTCCGATCGTACCCCCGTTCGCGGCCCGGCGCCCGGGTTCCTGCTAGAATCGCGGCCGTCCCGGACCCGGAGGACCGCATGACCGCCGCCCTCGTTCTGCTGGCAGCGCTCGCCGCGGGGCAGCCCGCGATGCCCGGCGAGACGCCGTACCCGGCGTACCTGGACACGGTCACGATCGGGGCCGCGGCCTTCCGCAAGGCGAACCCGGGCCGGGACGGGCGCGGCGTGGCGATCGCGGTGCTCGACACGGGCGTGGACATGGGCGTGCCGGGGCTCGACCGGCTGCCGGGCGGCGGGCCCAAGGTCGTGGATGCCCGCGACTTCACGGGCGAATCAGTGGTCGAGTGCCAGAAGCCGGACGTGGAGAAGGACGAGCGCGGCGAGGAGGTCTGGCGGGTCAAGGACGGCTGGGTCAAGGGCGTGGCCGCGATCCCCGACAGGCCGAAGGACGGCCCGGTCTGGCTCGGGTTCCTCGACGAGTCGAGGTTCCGGAACTCCGCGGTGCCGGACCTGAACGGGAACGGCCGCACGGACGACCGCTTCGCCGCCGTGCTGTTCCGTGGCGCGGACGGCGAGTGGCGCGTGGTCGTGGACCGCGGGGGGGACCGGGACGTGGCCGCGGATCCGCCGGTCCGGAGCTACGCAGCGGGCCGCGAGTACGTGACGCTCGCCGGGCACGACCCGACGCGGGCCACGCCGCCGCTGCACATCGCGGTCACGATCGACGCGGCGGGCGAGGGCGCGAAGAAGGTCGAGTTCCACGTCCCGTCCGGCAGCCACGGCACGCACGTCGCCGGGATCGCCGCGGGGTGGCGGCTGAACGGCCAGGACGGGTACGACGGGGTGGCGCCGGGCGCGGTCGTGCTCTCGTTGAAGATCGGGGACAACACGCTGGCTGGCGGCGCGTCGGTCACGGACAGCATGCGGAAGGCGCTCGAGCACGCGGCGAAGTGGGGCCGCGAGCACGGGATGCCGGTGGTCGCGAACATCTCGTACGGCGTCGGGTCGGAGGTCGAGGGGCAGGCGGACATCGACAAGTGGATCGACCGGTTCGCGGAGGAGAACCCGCACGTCGTGGTGGTCACGTCCGCCGGAAACCAGGGACCGGGCCTGTCCACGGTCGGGTCGCCGGCCGCGTCGCTGCACGTGCTCGCGGTCGCGGCGGCCTACGGGCAGGCGCAGGCGCGCGACCTGCTCGGGTCCGGCATCGAGGGCGAGCGGATGTTCCAGTACTCGTCGCGGGGCGGCGAGGCGGCGAAGCCGGACGTGGCCGCGCCGGGGATCGCGGCGTCGACCGTGCCGCCGTGGTCCAGGGGCGACGTGATGCGGGGCACGAGCATGGCCGCTCCCCAGGGCGCCGGCGCCGCGGCGCTCGTGCTCTCGGGCGCGCCCGCGCGGGGCAAGGGCATCGAGTGGAACTCCGGGATGCTCAGGCGGGCGCTCCGTGACGGCGCGCGCCCGGTGCGCGGGTACGGGACGCTCGACGCGGGCGCCGGGATGATCGACGTGACCCGCGCCGCGGCAGCGTTCGACGCCATGACGAAGGACGCGGGCGCCGCGATCCTGATGGACGTGGAGGTCCGGACCGTTGCCCCGACGCTGCCCGGCGGCAAGGCGCGCGCGGCGTTCTGGCGGGCGGGGGGGTACGCGCCGGACCGCGAGCGCCCGGCCGCGGTGACGCTCCGGCCGCGCTTCACGGCCGACGCGGCCGGGCCGGCGAAGGCCGCGTTCTGGAAGTCGTTCTCGCTGTCCGCGGACGCCTCCTGGGTGAGGCTGTCGCGGCGGAACGTCTACCTGAAGGGCGAGGGCGAGGCGGCGTTCGACCTGTGGGTCGAGCGGGACGCGGTGAAGGCGCCGGGCGTGCACGTCGCGAACGTGTCCGGGCGCGCGGGCACGACCGTGTTCTCGTTCCCGGTCGCTGTCGTCACCCCCTACCCGGCAGCCCCCCTGGACGGGGTGCCCGCGATCGAGCGGAAGCGGACCCGGCTCCAGCCGGGCGACGTGGTGCGCGTGCCGATCTCGCCGCCGCCGGGCACGCACACGATGGAGGTCCGCGCGACCGCCTCGCAGGACGCGATCGCGAACGCGTTCCTGTACCTGTACGACTCGCGCGGCCGGAAGGTCCCGCTCGACTCGTCCGCGATCGCGTCCGACCGCGGGCTCGTCGCGTCGGGCGTGATCGCTCAGGGGGACCTGCTCGAGCCGGGCACGCTGGAACTGGCCCTGCACGCGTTCCCCGGGAACCGGCAGCCGTCCGAGGTGGACCTCGAGGTGCGCTTCCACGCGTTCGCGGCGGAGCCGATCCGGGCGATCGAGATGGCGCCGGGCGCCTTGCCCAAGGCCCGGGTCGAGGTCACGAACCTGCTCGCGGTCCCGTTCGCCGGGCGCGCGGAGGGCCGCGTCGCGGGCTGCGAGCGGACGCTCTCCAAGCAGATCGGGCAGGACCGGCTGCGCGAGGGGTTCCACCTGTCGCGCGAGGTCGAATCCGTGGAGGTCGACATGCGGCTGTCGCCCGAGGACTGGGCGCGGTTCACGGACGTGTCCGTCAACGTGACCGACGGCGACGGCAGGACCGTGGCCAGGCACGCGTTCGACACGCGAGTGCTGCGGTTCACGGTCCGCAACCCGGACCCGGCCAGGCCGGAGAACGACCTGGCCATGGAGGTGGTCGGAGGCCGCGCGACGTCCGGCGGCCCCTCGGCGCGCCTCGATATCGCGATGCGGTTCGCGTGGCGCGAGCCCGTGTCGCTCGCCGGGACCGTGGCCGGTGCCCGGCGCATCGATCTGTACCCGTCGGTCGCGACGACGGTCGATCTGAAGGCATCGGCCACGCCGCGCGCGTGCCCGTCCGGCGAGGCGTGGTTCGGGTCGGTCGATCTCACGAGCGAGCGGGACGGCCGCGTCTGGCTGCGAGTCCCGGTTGGTGCGAAGCCATGACGCAAGGCGCACGCAAGGTCGTGTTCGCGACGCTGAACCCGGGCAAGGTGCGCGAGGTCGCCGGGATCCTCGCCGGGCTGCCGGTCGAGGTCGTGGGCCTTCGGGACGCGGGCGTCGCGGAGCTGCCCGAGGAGACCGGGGAGACCTTCCTGGACAACGCGATCCTCAAGGCCGCGCACGCATTCCGTGCCACGGGCCTGCCCGCGATGGCCGACGACTCCGGGCTCGAGGTGGCGGCGCTCGGCGGGAAGCCCGGGGTGCACTCGGCGCGCTTCGCCGGAGCGGGGCACGACCACGCGGCAAACATCCGGAAGCTGCTCTCGGACCTCGCGGGCGTCGCGGACCGGCGCGCGCGCTTCGTCTGCACGGCGGTGCTGGTCGGCCCGGCCGGGGGCCTGCCCGGACCCGGGGCGCTGCCGAAGGGCATCCTCCGCCTCGACGCCCACCCTGCCCTGCCCGCCGGCGCGGCCGCGATCGTGGCGGAGGGCGAGGTCCCGGGCCGGATCATCGACGATTCGCGCGGCGCGGGGGGGTTCGGCTACGACCCGGTCTTCTTCCATGACGGCGAAGGCGCGACGTTCGCCGAGATCCCGGAGGACCGGAAGAACGCCCTGTCACACCGCGGCACGGCCTTCCGGGGGCTGCGCACCGTCCTGGACCGATAGCCGCAGCGCATTCACCCGCGCGGCGGATGCCTCGACGCGGTCCGCCCCGACCGAGCCGTCCGCCAGCAGCCGCCCGAGGCGGTCCGCCAGCGCCGCGCCCTCGCCCGCCGGACCGCAGTGCAGGAACAGGTCGATGCCCGCGTCGAGCCCGAGGCGCAGCACCTCGTCCGGCAGCCACCGCTCGGAGATCGCCTTCATCCCGAGGTCGTCGGTCACGACGCAGCCCTCGAAGCCGAGGCGTTCGCGCAGCAGGCCGGTCACGACCGGCCGGGACAGGGTCGCTGGCACGGACGCGTCGAGCGCGGGGTAGACGCAGTGGGCGGTCATGACCACGGGAAGGCCCGCGCGGATCGCGGCCTCGAACGGCGGCAGCTCGCGCAGGAGGATCGTCTCGCGGTCCGCCTCGATCACGGGCAGGTCCAGGTGGCTGTCGAGCGAGGCGTCGCCGTGCCCCGGGAAGTGCTTCCCGCAAGGGATCACGCCGGCCGAGCGCATGCCCTCGACGAACGCCGCGCCGCAGGCCGCGACCGCGGCGGGGTCGGACGAGAACGACCGGTCGCCGATGATCGGGTTCGCCGGGTTCGAGTCCACGTCGAGCACGGGGGCGAAGTCGAGGTTGAAGCCGAACGAGGCGACCTGCCCGCCGAGCGCCCTGCCCGCCTCGCGCGCCGCGTCCGTGCCCCCCGCCCCGACCTCCCGCATCGGCGGGTGGATCGTCGAGATCCGCCGGAGCCGCTGGACCCGGCCGCCCTCCTGGTCCACCGCGACGAGGGGGGGCGGAAGCCCGGCAGCCGCGGCCGCGACCCGCACGCCGCGGCACAGGTCGCGGAGCTGCCGCGGGTCCGCGATGTTCCGTGCGAACAGGCAGACTCCGCCGAGACCGCGCGCCAGCAGGGCCGCGACGCCCGCGGGCAGGACGTGCCCGTCGAAGCCGATCATGACGACCTGAAGCGCGAGGTCGGATTCGGATCTGGGGGGCGTCACTCCGGGGACCCGCCGAGGGCGGTGATCTTGGCGGCGAACCGCTCCTTCTGGGTCGGGTCCCGCGTCATCCGCATGAGGCGCTTGTAGGTCTCGATGGCCTTGCCCGTGTTCGACACGGACTCGTACCCGACCGCGAGCTTCCTCCACAGGCCGAAGCACGGCGGCCCGGAGCACTGGCCGAGGAGCAGCTCCGCCTGCGCGAACGAGCGCTGGCCGATGGCGGCCTCGATGCGCGCCGCGACGTCCTCCCCCCCCGCCGGCTTCGGCGGCTCGGGCGGTTTCGCGGGCTCGGGCGGCTTCGGGGCGACGGCGGCGACCTTGGTCTCCGGCGGCTTGCGCTCCTCGGGCGGCCTCCGCTCCGGCGGCGGAGAGGCGACCGGGCGGTCCGGCGCCGCGGGGCGCGCGGCCGCGGTCGGCGCCGCAATCGGTGCGGCGGCCGGGCTCGGGGTCGGGGAGGCGACCGCCGGCGCAGGCGCGGGCGGCTCCGGGGTCGCAGGCGGCTCCGGGGTCGCGGGCGCCGCCGGCTCGGGCGCCGGCGCCGGCGCGGTGGTGGCGGTCGCGGACTGCGTGGGAGCCCGGGTGCCGCCGACCGGCTCGGTCGGGCTCGACAGCATGAAGTAGAGCGCGACGAGACCGGCCGCCACGACGACCAGGAAGGCGAGCAGCACGATCTTCCCGGCGGACAGCTTGCGCTCGCCGAACTCCTCCAGCTCGAAGTCGGACCGCCACCCCTCGTTGGCGACGCGGTTCATGTCCTCGATGTCGCGAATCTCGGCGGTGCGGGTGCGGGTGGGCTCGGGCGCCGGCTCGCGCCGGACCGGGACGTCGTCGTCCGAGATCGCGGCGTCGCGTGCGAGCACCTTCAGCTTGTAGTCGCCGATCAGCAGGAGGTCGCCGGGCCGGACCTCGCTCTCGCCGGGGATCCGGGCGCCGTTGACGCGGAGCCCGTACCGGGATCCCGCGTCCGCCACCCAGTACCGGCCGTCTGCCTGGCGCACCCTGGCATGGTGCCGGGAGACGTTCCGGTCCGCGAGCACGATCACGTTGTCCGCGGCGCGACCGAGCGTGACCTCGGGGTCGTCGAACGGGACGACCTGCACGTTCCCCGCGTCGTCCTCGATGTAGAGTTTGGGCATCTGCAAACCCATGGCTCCGCCGGAGTATATCACGGTGCGGTGGGGCCGCAAGGTCGCGGAAGATCGCCGCGGGCACGCCGGGGGAACAGGTCTCCCGGAAGGGATTGTGCGTGGATGCACGGAGCTTCAATCCACGTCCGCCGGACCCGCCTCGGGCGCGGTCCCGAGAGCACGCTCCAGCAGCACCGGCAGCGGCTCCATGCCGTCGGGGGGGAGTCGGAGCTTCCTGTCGCGCGCCCGCAGCAGGCCGTACGCGGCGCGCCGGCGGTGATCGCCCTTGCGGACGATGTCCAGCAGGGCGGCGGGGTCGGTCGTGGGGGACGGGTTGCCCGCGCCGAGCAGCCCGTCCGCGCGCAGGGAGTCCTCCCACCAGCGGACCGGATCCTTCTTGCGGCTATTCGCCCACCACGCCTTCCAGGCCGCCTCGACCGCCTCGGCCGCCTCGTCCCCGGTCTCGTCCCGCGCCGCGTCGGTCCCGGTCAGCTCGGCCAGCGTACGGGCCACGGCGGCGGGCCCGGCGTCCGCGCGGCCGATGCCCTGGACGAGCTCGCGGACCGCGTACTGCCCGCCCGTGCGCGACAGCGCGTCGAGCGCCCACCGGCCGACGGTCCATCGCGCCTCGAACACCGGGCCGGACACGACGAACGCGCGGTTCGAGGCGAGCAGGCGCCCGAGCGACGCGGCCTTCGCCTCGCCGGACAGCCTCCACTCGATCGCCTGGAGCAGTGCCAGCACGGCCTCGGGCTCGCGCACCCGCGCGACCGCGGCCTCGACCGCGGAGAGATGACCCGCGACGCCGAGGTCCCGGATCGCGCGGGCGGCCGCGATGCGGACCTGGGACGCGCCGTCCGAGAGCATCTCCACGGCCCGCGGCAGCGCGGAAGGGCGGCCGAGGCGGCCGAGCACGGTGACCGCGGCGGCGCGGACGGCCGCGACCTCGGACCGCGAGGCGGCGAGCAGCTCGCGCGCGCGGGCGTCGATGCGGCCGGTGCGATCGACGAACCACGGCCGGTTCGTGCCGCGGTCCTGGCAGCCCTCGTACAGGTCGTCCGGGGCGCAGTACAGCCGCATGTGGAAGTGGTCGTCGTGCGACAGCCCGCGCGGCCTCGCCATGACCTGGTCGGCGCGTTCGATCAGGGACTTCGGCTCGCGCTTCTTCTTCGCGTGGTCGAGGAGCAGGCGCTTCAACCCGGCCGACACGAAGAGCCACTGCACCTCGACCTTCGGGTTCGAGAGCAGCGACTTGACCAGCAGCCAGTTGCGACGGACGTCGAAGCGGACCGGGAGGTCGCCGCAGGTGCCGCTCCCGGTGGCGTCCACGTGGATCAGCGCCGGGGGGAGGTGCTGGTCGCCGTTCGGGCCGCGCAGGTAGAAGCCGATGTCCACGTCGCGGCCGGAGTTGTGGGAGATGCTCCAGATGATGTCGCCGCCGCCGGCGCGGCCGATGTTCCCGGCGGTCAGGACCGCGCCCGGGGAGGCCTTCGCGACGTCGCGCGACGCCTTGACCAGCGCCTCGACCAGCTCGTCCGTGCCGCACGCGGTGCCGCGGCGCGCCGGGACCTCCAGCACCTTGAGCGTGTCGGATTCCGGCAGCGGGCGGCAGTCCACGACGAAGCCGTCGCGCGTCGTGCCGATCGAGAGCGAGCCGGTCCCGCGAAGGCTCCCGACCTTCGGGTGGGACCGCGGGATGGCGACCACGGGCTCGTCGTCGAGGCGCGTGGCGAGGGCGCGGCGCGCCGGCGCGGCCGCCTCCTCGGCAGGGCGGACCTCGGGCGGGGGCGCGGGGATCTGGACGGCCACCGGGCCCGCGGCGCGCTCGGCGGCGCAGGCGGCGAGGAGGGTCGGGAGGACGATGAGGGCACGGCGCGGCAACCGATCACCGGGCAAGGGTCATCACCGATTGTATTGACCGGACGCGCGAGGTGAAAGAAACGCGCTGCAACACGGCTACCCGCCGAACTCGCGGCGCACCTCGTCCAGGGCCTCGGCGATCGCGCCGACCGCCTTGTCGAGGTCCGCCTCGGTGTGCCGCCAGCAGATGTAGCCGTGGTGGTAGGGCTGCAGGAACACGCCGCGCCGGATGACCTCGGTGTAGAAGCGCGTGCGGCGCCCGCGGTAGGTCTTCGCGGCGTCGGACGCGTCCTCCGGGAAGGTCACGAACGGCATCTGCGGGATGCCCGAGACCTCGGCGCACACCCCGGAGCGGGCGATGACGTCGCGGACGCGCGCGAGGAAGCGCGTCCCGCGCTCGCGGACGTGGTCGAGCACGCGGTCGCGCTGCAGGATCTCGATCGTCTTGAGCGCGGCCACCATCTCGAGGCTGTTCGGGAAGTAGGTGGAGCTGACGAAGACCTCCTTCTCCAGCACCCGCATCACGTCGCGCGCGCCCGCGACCGCGCTGATCGCGTAGCCGTTCGCCATCGCCTTGCCGACGCACACGAGGTCCGGCTTCACGCCGTAGAACGCGCCGGCGCCGCCGAGCGACACGCGGAAGCCGGTGCGGATCTCGTCGAAGATCAGGACGGACCCGTGTCTCCGCGTCAGGTCACGGATGCCTTCGAGGAAGCCGGGGCGCGGCTCCTCGACCGGGTGCGCGAGCGGGTGGCCGACCGGCGTCACGATCACGGCGGCGACGTCGTCGCCGTGGGCCTTCATCAGGTCTTCGAGTTCGTCCAGGCGGTTGTAGTGGAACTCGTACGTGTCCTCGTAGAGCTTCCTCGGGATGCCGCCCTTGACCTCGACGCACCAGTCCGCCCAGCCGTGGTAGCCGCACCGGATGACCTTCGTGCGCCCGGTCCGGCCGCGCGCGATCCGGACCGCGAGCGTGGTCGCGTCGGACCCGGTCTTGACGAACACGCTCATCTCGGCGGCCGGGAGGCACTCGCGCATCTTCCCGGCGAGCACGTTCTGGACCGGCTGCACGAGGCTGAAGCAGGACCCCTTCTCGCGGATCTGCGCGACGACCGCCTCGTCGACCTCGTCCTCGCGGTAGCCGAGGATGATCGGGCCGTACGCGCACAGGAAGTCCACGTATTCGTTGCCGTCCGCGTCGGTCACGCGGCTGCCCTTGCCGTGGGTGAAGAAGATCGGGTACTCGCCGGGCACGAAGTTGTAGGGTCGCCGGATGCCCATCAGGCCGCCGGGGATCAGCTCCTGGGCCTCGCGGAACAGGCGCTCGGATTCGGTCAGTCGCAGCTTCTCGCTCACGGGATCACCTCGCGATGTCGAGCAGGACGGGGTCGAGGCCGGGCGCTCCGGCGGCGATCGCGGAGAGGCGCTCGGGCTGGCCGGACTCGTATCCGGCGCGGTCCCACACCAGCACGGCGTCGCCGACCGCGACCAGGACCGCCTCGGGGCCCGGGACCACGTCGCGGAACCGCCCGGGCAAGGCGACGCGGACGGCGTCGTCCACGAGCGCGCGGTGCGCGCCGCCGAGGTACTCGGTCACGAGCGCCGCAGCCGCGTCCGGAGGCAGCCCTGCGGCCGCCCCGCGCACCCGGTCCGCGAGCGCGGCGAACGCGGCCTCGGAACGGACCTCCAGGAACCGCCGCCGCGGGTCCGCGGTCACGAACACGAACCGCTCGGGCAGCACCGCCGCCGAGAACCCGAGCGGCAGCTTGACACGCCCCTGCTTGTCCACCGGCGCCTGAACGCAGCCGTACGAGCCTTCCATCGGCTCCTCCGAACTTCCCCGCGACTCTATCACGGAGTCCTCCCCGTCCCCGAACCCGAACCCGAGCCCGAACCCGCTCGTGCCCGTGCCCGTGCCCGTGCCCGCTCCCCTACTCCCCCGCCGACCACCCGTAGTGCGGCCGCGCCTGCTTGATCCACAGCCGCGACACCACGTCCCCGGGCTCGGTGAAGAACTTGAACTCCACGTCCATCGCGTAGAACCGGCCGGGTTTCGAGTAGAGCTTCGAGAACGCCTGGTGGAGGTGGATCGCGTTCAGCGCCTTGGCGAGCTGGTGCGTCTCCTGGCCGGTCAGCACGGTCTCGCCCGCGGGCACCTCGGTCGAGTGCGCGATGAACACGGTCGGCGAGGACGGGTAGCCGTAGTAGTAGAGGAACTGGTCGGACACCACTCCCGGCGGCGGCTTGACCACCTCGATCGCGCCCTCCTGCACGTTCACCCAGAACGCGGGCTCGTTCGGGTCGAAGATGTTGTTGGTCAGCGCCACGCCGTTCGCGTCCTCGCCCTCGTCGTCGAACGCGCCGTGGACCAGCAGCGCCATCGCGACCGCCTCGTGGTCGATGCTCCGCCAGGTCCGCTCCTCGAACGCGCGGAAGTTCCAGAGGCTCGCCCAGGTCTTGCGGATCGCCGCCTCCAGGGTCTTCTTGTCGCTGCCCGGCTCGTACCTGTTCGACGAGTAGAGCCCCGCGCCGGTGAACCCGTCGAGGTCCTCGGCGTTCGTGCTGGACCGGACCCTGATCGACATGCCGGGGTACTCGGCGTCGAGCTTAGCCTTGACCGCGGCGACGAACGCGGCGTCGAGCGGCGCCTTGACCATGTCCTCGCGGAGGAGCGCAAGCTGCGCGTCGCGGTACGCCGGGTCGTCCGCGAACTTCGCGTCCGCGAGCAGCGCGGCGACGCGCACGTCGAACCCGTTCGCCGCCTCGAACCGCCTGTAGAAGTGCATCGGAACCGCGAACGCCTTGCGGATCGGGACCTTGTCGAGCCCGATGCGCGTCAGTTCGCCGTAGTGCGTTGCCTTGCCGCCGAAGGCCGGGATCCCGTCCGGGAACGGGACGTCGGCCGCGTCGGTCAGCGCGGTCACGGTCAGGTCGATCTCGGGCACCGCAACCGCGGGCGGCTTGTGCGTCTCCCACCACGCGTCGGCCTCGGCCTTGTCGATCTCCGACGCCTTCCACTCGAAGCCGCCGACCTCCAGTCTGACCCACTTGCCTTCGAGCGCACGGAGCGCCGAATCCTGCCACGCGCCCTTCAGGCCCATGTTCGGCGTGCCGCGGTTCTGCGAGAGCACGTTCAGGTGCGACAGCGGGGTCTGGAACACCGACGTGACGATCCCCGCCACGACCGCGATGTCGTCCGGGATGCCGTCGAGCACCACGAGGTCGCGCGGGCCGAGGAAGACGGTGCGCGCCGCGAGGTCGGCCGACTTCACGAAGCGGAGCTGGCCGCAGCCGGTCCCGAGGTTCAGCGGCTGGTACGAGATGCCCTCGAACAGCTCGTCCGTGGTCACGACCTTGACGTCGGCCGGGAGGTCCGGCAGCAGGCGCTCGACCTCGGCGGACGTGGGGTGGAACCAGAGGTCGCTGCCGAAATAGACCGCGTCTCGCACGACCCGGTACGCCCTCGTGG
>Ga0194127_10002675_pt1 | contig 23816 bp, 12 predicted proteins | sample TA2KigC100mmetaG_FD_148624 | JGI IMG/M metagenome (GOLD analysis project Ga0194127, IMG submission 148624) | Freshwater microbial communities from Lake Tanganyika, Tanzania - TA2015036 Kigoma Deep Cast 100m | ecosystem: Environmental > Aquatic > Freshwater > Lake | place: Tanzania: Lake...
GTAGGGCAGAGAATCTTCGCGCATGTTCGTCCTCCTAGCGACGCTTTGCCGGCATGCCCATCTGCCGGTTCAGGAACTGCTGCTCGAGCTCGGCCAGGTTCGACTCCGGGTTCTTGAAGAACTCGCCGATCCGGTCGTTGAGGTGGCGCAACCGCGAGCAGATGGTGGGAGCGATTCCCCTCAGCACCTTGAACGCGGCCGGCCGGTACCGGGCCCGCAGGTCGTTGAACGCCTGCATGTCGACCTGGAAGAGCACGGTATCGGTTAGCGTCGTCACCGAGGCACTGCGCGGCTCGCGGTCGATCAGCGCCATCTCTCCGAATACCGTGGGGGCCTTGAGCTCCGCAAGCGGCGTGCTCTCGCCGTTGGGCAGCTTCTTGGTGACCTGGGCCGACCCCTCCACCAGGATGTACATGGCCTCGCCCGCTTCCCCCTCTTCCACCACTTTGACCCCCTTGCGGACCTTCAGGAGCTTGGAGATCGCCATGATCTCGTTCACCTCGTCCGGCGAGAGGGACTTCAGCAGCGGAACCAGGGCCAGAATCTTTGCATAGAGCTTCGCATCCATTTGCGCCCACCCGTTGTTGGCATGAGGAAAGTAGCATACTCGCTCCGGTCTCGCCAGTGGTAAATCGACCGCGCGCACCCGCCAATCCGATCTTCCTTGCTTTCCTCTCTTGGCCCGTTATAATGCCGGCCGTTCTCGTGGAGAGGAGTTGGGCATAGTCGACCAGGAATGGAGGTAAGGCATGAGGCTATCACGATTGGTCCTTCTCGTCGCGGCGCTGGCCTTTGCGGCCTGCAGCGCCTCGGACGGGGAGAAGGCTCAGGACCCGGGAAAGAAGGTGGGCAAGGGAGATTGCCCGGATTGCGACCCTCACGGCGGCAGCGCGTTCGAGCAGGCCGACATGGGGCTGCGCTTCTACGTCACTGGTGATACCTGGCAGGTGGCATGGCAGTTCAAGGTGCGGCACGACATGGCCCGCGAGACGTTGCATGCGGATCAGCTTCCCGACGACCCGGGCGAGCTGCCCGCCATTCAGGAAGAGCGGCAGGTCAGCCTCTCCCCCGTCTACCTGTTCGGCTATGCCGTCGGCCAGGTCGACAAGCAGGTAATCGACAACGTGCAGCGCGAGGTGGCCGTCATCCGCGTCACCCAGGCGCCGGCAGCCAGGGCCGACCTCTTCTCGCAGGAGCGGCTCGACCGTCACGAGTACGCACTCGAGTTCGCGCTGGATGACCTGCTGCGCCCGATGTGGGAGACCTTCTACAACCAGGAGTACCCGAACGGCAAGTACATCGAGGTGGACAGCGAGTCGTCCCTCTCCGGGCTCGATTCCGGTGCCGGCCTGTTCCCTCACAACGTCCCGCGCGTGCTGACGCAGGGCCTGGATTCCGCGGCTCCGTCCATGACCTTCGAGCTCGAAGCCGCTGCCGATGCCATGGTCCCCGGATGGCGGCAGGCCACCTACCGCAAGTTCCAGTTCGCCAACGGTGACGTGGTCTACTGGGCTGCCGGCGCGCTCTGGCCGTTCTTCGTCGACTGCCAGACCGGCTACGGCCTGCTCGTCGGCCAGACCCTTGCAGAGCGCTAGGAGGTCACCATGAAGAAGCTTGCTTTCCTTGCAGGAATCGTCACGTTGCTGTTCTCCCTCCAGGCACTCGCTGCCTACGAGGACTACAACAAGCGTTACGGCGAGTACCGCTTCAACAAGCTGCCCGAGAAGGCAGCCGTTTCCAAGACCGTCTGGGTCGGCCAGTGGTGGTCCTACAAGAAGGACGGCGTCGCCGCCCGCTTCAACGGCAGCTACGCGGTGAAGGACTATGAGCCGATCACCGACGAGGCCAAGCTCAAGTACATGTCGCCTGTGGAGAAGCTCGACAAGTACCTCGGGCGCTACGACAAGATCGACTTCGCTGCTCTCAAGGGCTACCTCGACAAGAAGAAGACCGTCGAGAGCGACGTGGACCAGTGGATCGAGGAGCGCCGAGGGTTGGTCTACAAGCTCAACCGCCTGATCGAGGAGAAGCAGAACGACCCGTCCTTCAAGTGGCAGGATACCGAGGAGGGCAAGAAGTACGTCGACCTCGGCAAGAAGATCGAGGAGAAGCAGGCCGAGCTCGGCAAGATCGAGCTGACCGTCGATACCGCGTACGAGTGGGAGGTCATCAACCACGGAAACGGGCAGTTCGGCGTCCAGTACTGGTGGGGCCACTGCAATGCCTGGGCCGCTGCCGCATGCGTCGAGCCGGAGGCCGCCAAGGAAGCGACGCTCAAGGGGGTTCCCTTCAACCCCGGCGACGCCAAGGGACTCCTCACCGAGTCCTGGATGGAGTGCAATTCCTCCTTCTTCGGAAGCCGCAACGAGCAACACGACGATGCCGAGGCCCGCGAGAAGATCGACTACAACGACGTCACGCCGGCAGCGTTCCACATCTTCTTCGCGGACCAGGTCGGAAACCGGGACAAGTCCTTCGTCATCGACGAATTCACAGGCCAGGAAGTGTGGAACCAGCCGGTCAAGGCCTACTGGGCCAAGTGCGAGCCACAGTACGAAATCGGCCAGGACGGGAAGGCCGTGGCCGAGAAGGTCGACGTGACCCTCACCAACTACGGCAGCTGGTAAAACGGCTCCCCCAAGGTGGAGAAGCTCGGCCAGAAGAGCATCTACCCCGTCCTCTGCTCCACCACCATCCACTGGATGTCGGACGGCGTGGCGCACGACGCGATCACGACGAAGTACGAGTTCGACAAGATGACCTACGACAACTTCAACAGCGGCTCGTGGGTCCACGGCAACCTGGAAGACCACGTGGACATCCGTACCCTGAGCTACGTGCTCTGGCTCGACAAGCCGATGGACAACCAGGATGCGCGCATCCTCGGGGACGGCAAGTGGAACCACGGCGCCACCTGGGACTACGCACACGCACACCCCGAACCCATGTGGCAGCCCACGGCAAACAGCACCGACGGCGGCCGCGACTACGAAAACCCCTTTGTCGACTATGACGTGCTGGTCAAGGAGATCCTCCCCCACCTCCTCGCCGACGCGCAGAACCCCGAAGTCCCCGCCACCGGCGAATTTGCCAGCACCGATACCCCCGTCGACATACCGGACGGAACGGACAACGGCGCCCCGGGGGCTCCGGCCGTCAGCGTGATCCGGATCGACGCAGCGACCGAGATCGGCAAGATGGAGGTGGACGTGGACATCACGCACACCTACATCGGCGACCTCCGCCTCACGCTCACCGGTCCCAACGGGAAGGAAGCCGTGCTCAAGAAGTTCGACGAGGGCTCCTCTTCGGATGACATCAAGAAGACCTACGACGTGAAGGACTTCAACGGCATCAAGCTGACCGGGGACTGGACGTTCACCGTGGTCGACACCTTTGCCCAGGATGTGGGCAAGATCAACTCCTGGAAGATCCGAGTCAAGTAGTTCGGCACCTTGCATTCCCCCGGACTTTGAGCTACGTTCCCGCCGACTTGATTCGGAGGGGGAATCCATGGATTTCGTCGAGCAGATCCGCAGGACGCACCGGTGCGGCGAGCTTCGCGGCAAGGATGCCGGAACCCGGGTGGTGCTCATGGGCTGGGTGCATGGCGCTCGGGACCTCGGGGCGCAGCTCTTCGTGCTGCTCCGGGACCGGAGCGGTCAGACGCAGCTTCGGTTCGACCGGGGGAGCGAGGCACATTCGGTCGGGGCCACTCTGCGGCAGGAGTGGGTCGTCGCTGTCGAAGGGGAGGTCGTCAGCCGCGGGGGCAACGTCAACAAGGACATGGCCACCGGCGAGATCGAGGTCGTCGTGGATCGGGTCCAGGTGCTCAACCAGGCAGCCACGCCGCCGTTCGTCATCCGTGATGACGTCGATGCCAGCGAGGAGCTGCGCCTCAAGTACCGCTACCTCGACCTGCGCCGGCCGATCCTCCAGGACCGGCTGATCAAGCGGGCCGTCGTGGCCCGGGTCACGCGGCGCCACCTGGACGGGAGGGGGTTCCTCGAGCTCGAGACCCCCACATTCATCAAGAGCACGCCCGAGGGCGCACGCGACTTCCTCGTGCCGTCCCGGCTCCAGAAGGGCAGCTTCTACGCGCTCCCGCAGTCGCCGCAGCTCTTCAAGCAGATCTTCATGGTTGCGGGGTTCGACCGCTACTTCCAGATTGCGCGTTGTTACCGGGACGAGGACCTGCGTGCCGATCGCCAGCCCGAGTTCACCCAGGTGGACATCGAGATGTCGTTCGTCAACGAGGACGACGTCATGGACCTGGTCGAAGGGCTCATGGCCGATATTGTCGAGGAGGTGACCGGCCAGACGCTCGTGCGGCCCATCCCCCGCATCACGTACGATACCGCGATGAACCTCTACGGTCGGGATGCCCCCGACCTGCGCTTCGGCATGCCGATCACCGACGTGGGGACCATCTTCGCACAGACCGAGTTCTCCGTGTTCAAGGCGATCCTGGCATCCGGGGGAACGACACGGGGCATTCGGGTCTCGAAGGCCTCGGAGAAGTCCCGCAAGGAGATCGATGCGCTGACCGCATTCGTGCAGGGATACGGCGCCAAGGGGCTGGTCTGGCTCAAGGTGCTGGAAGACGGCGTTTCCGGGCCGGCGGCCAAGTTCCTGGACGCGGACCAGCAGCGCAGCCTGGTGGAGGCGATGGATGCCAAGAACGGCGACCTGCTCCTGTTCGTGGGGGGGCACGGGAAGACCGTGCTCCTCGCACTGGGCCAGCTTCGCATGAAGCTCGGACCGGAGGTCTACCCGGACCGGGCGAAGAACTTCGCGTTCTGCTGGGTCACGGACTTCCCGATGTTCGAGCTGGACGAGGAGGCCGGCCGTTTCGTGGCCATGCACCACCCATTCACCCAGCCCAAGCCCCAGGATCTTGCCCGGCTCGAGATCGACCCCGGCTCCGTTAAGGCGCGGGCCTACGACATCGTGCTCAACGGCGTCGAGCTGGGCGGCGGGTCGATCCGTATCTCGACGCCCGACCTCCAGCAGCGGATCTTCGATGCCATGCAGATCAGCCCGGAAGAGGCCAAGGCCAAGTTCGGCTTCCTGCTCGAGGCGTTCACGTACGGTGCGCCGCCGCACGGCGGATTGGCACTCGGCATGGACCGTGTCGTGATGATGCTCACCGGGGCCTCGTCCATCCGGGACGTGATCGCGTTCCCCAAGACCACTTCCGGAACGTGCCTGATGACCGGGTCACCGTCCGAGGTCGATTCCCGCCAGCTCCTGGATCTGGGGTTGAAGCTGGAGAGCTGAAATCGCCCTCCGGTCCGCCTCGTCGCACCTCCTGTGGCCGTTCCGCTCGTCGGCGCCTAACCGAGAGCCACGTCCAGCACCATCATCACGGCAAAGCCGACCATGAAGCCCAGGGTGGCAAGATCGGAATGCCCCTCCTCCCGGGCGGTCGGAATGAGCTCCTCCACCACGACGAAGATCATCGCACCGGCAGCAAACGCCAGCGCATAGGGCAGGAGGGTCTGCATCTGCATGACGGCCAGCGCACCGAGCACCGCTGCAATCGGCTCGACGATGCCGGACGCCTGGCCCAACAGGAAGCTCCGGCTGCGGGACAGCCCCTCGCGGCGAAGCGGCACGGAGACAGCGAGCCCCTCGGGGAAGTTCTGCAGGCCGATACCCACAGCTAGTGCCACCGCGGAGGCCACGGTCGCGGAAGGCAACCCTGCGGCCGCGGCACCGAACGCGACGCCGACCGCGAGCCCCTCCGGGATGTTGTGCAGCGTGATGGCCATGACCAGCAGCGTCGTCCGCTGCCAAGGGGTGCGGATTCCCTCGGCGGCCGTGCTTGGCTCCCGGGCGTGCAGGTGCGGAAGAAGCCGGTCCAGGCCCCAGAGGAACGCGCCACCTCCCAGGAACCCGAGCGCCGCCTGCAGCCAGGCAGGGACCGCTCCGCCAGCCCCCTCCGCCATCTCGATTCCCGGGGCCAGCAGCGACCAGAAGCTGGCTGCCACCATCACCCCGCCGGCAAACCCCAGCATTCCGTCCAGCAGCTTCCGGCTCACGCTGCGGGCCACGAAGACCCCGGCCGCGCCCAGCGCGGTGACTCCCCACGTGAACAGCCCGGCCAGCAACGCCTGGAGAGCCGGATGAAGATTCGCAATCATGTCGAGCATGCCAATCCCCCACTTGCTACAAGATATAGCCCCTTCCCACGGCCACGGCAACCCTGGGGCTCAGGGATGTGGCTCTCGGAGACGAGGGTGACTGTTGCATCGGCCGAGGGGGGGCGAGTATACTCACTGCGTACAACTGCCGGCGCACCGCGCACAGCCGGAAGGAACGGGCATGGAGTGGCTCAGCATCGACACAGCTTCGTCCTGGCCATCGGTGTTCGGGGTCTTCTTCCTCCTGGCCGCTGCCGTGGCCGTCGCCGGGGTGTACCTGCTCGGACGCCTCTGGAACCAGGAGAAGGGGGCCTGGTCGCTCCTGCTGGCCGGAGCGTTGCTCGGGTGGATGGTCTTCGGGAAGCTGTGGCGCGTGCTCTCCGGGGACTGGATCGGCCAGGTGGCCAGCGGTGCGCTGCCGCACGCAACGGGCAAGAGCCTGCTCGGCGGGACGCTGGGGGCCGTGCTGGTCGTAGTCGTCCTGAGGTGGATTCTCCGCCGTCCGAGCCGTGAGGCCGAGGCATGGGCGCTGGTGCTGCCGTTCGCCGTGGCCCTGGGGCGGCTCGGGTGTCTTCTTTCGGGCTGCTGTCACGGGACCGTCTCCGCCCTTCCGTGGAGCATTACCTATCCTCAGGGTTCGCCTGCGTTCCAGGTGCAGGTGGCAGCGGGCGTGCTCCCGGGGTCCGCCGGTCGTTCGCTGCCCGTACATCCGGCTCAGCTCTACGAAGTGGCCGGCCTGCTCCTCATCGGCCTGGTGGTGGCTCGGCTGCACCGGCGGCGCCGTTTTGCCAACCCCGGCACATCGTTCCTCGTGATGGTCGCGGCGTATTGCGTTCTGCGTTTCTGCCAGGAGGTCTGCCGGCACGGCGGCGACATGCTCTGGGGCATGAAGACGGTGCAATGGGGTATCGCCCTGTTCGGGGTCTTCCTGGCCGTGCTCGCGGTCGCATGCGAGCGCGGTGGAAGAAGGAAACAGGCACAGGATTTTTCCGGCTTCTCCCCGGGGGGGGCTCGTGGCGAGCCCTCGAGCGGACGTCCGGAGGTCGGGAATGCTCCGGCAACCGGCGATCTCCCGTGTGCGTTCGGGACCCGGAGCGGTGCCGTGGCGCTTCTCCTCGTTGTCTCGGGGGCAGTGACTGCGGCGTTCTGGCTCACTCCGCTCGAGAGGGCTGCTCTGACCGTCGCGGTCGCTCCGCTGGTCGCCCACCTCGTGGAATGGTCCAGTGCGCGGCTCGCTGCGTGGGCCCATAGTCGGAAGGGAACGGGGTTCACGAGGCGGCTCCTGGACTCGAACGTCGCGGTCGGAGCGGTACTCGCCGGGCTCGTGCTGGGGCTCCCCGCCACGATGCCCGTCGGCGAAGACGGGACCGGTTCGCTGGCGTTCGACGTCTCGGGAGGCGGCGGGGAGTGGGAGCACGAGAACTGCGACGAGTCGTACCGGGATTCCCTCGTGGGCGGCAACCTTGGGGTGCGATACCGGTACTACTACTGGAAGGACCATTCCGTAGGGGCCGGTGTGCAGGGCTACTACGCCTCCGTCCGAAGGAAGAGCGGGCCTGCGGAAGGAAACGCAACCCAGGACATCCCCTGGATGCTTTACAGGGAGGAAGAACCTGCCCCGTACACGTTCTGGGGAGTCCTGCCCTACGTCGCGGTGGACCACGAATGGTTCGAGGCCCGCTCCGGAGCCAACATCCTTCGCCACTCGAATCGGGACGGGTACGACCTGCTTCCCGGCGCCTACGTGCGGCTCGGACCGGAGCGAAAGGGGTTCTTCGAAGCCTCCTATCTCCTGGGTGACGTCCCGCTTCTGGCCGCTCCGGTGCGGATCGGCGGCGGATGGAAGCTCAGCACCTTCGGCGTCATGCGGACCGGACTGTCCCTGCCCTGGCCTGCCCCCTATCTCCACACCTCGTTCTTCGTCCCGGCAGGGGACGTCGTGGTCCGGGTATCCCCCTTTGGTGTGTGGCTTCCCGGCGACAGCGGGAACAGGCTCTTCTATTTCGGAGGCACGGTGTCGCTCGAGATCCCGGTGCACGATTGATCCCTTCCCCATTGACTTGAACTGCGCGAGGCGTATCCTTCGCTGGTTGTTCAACGTGGGACCGGAGCGCCGGTCCTTCTGACCAAAGGAGCAGAACCGATGAAACGCTGGATGTTGGCATTGTGTTGCGTCACCGTCCTGGCAGCGTGCGACGAGCAGCAGGCACCGCTCGCACCGATCCCGGCAGGAACCGAAAAGGCCGGAATCGCCAAGGTCAAGCCGATGCTCCCCGCCTGGCGCACCGATGACGAGAAGCTTCTGGGAAAGGCCGACCAATACTCGGACTACAAGGATGCCAACCCCAACACCTACGGCATCACCAATCCGCCCGGCGTGCCGTTCCGCCCCGTGGCCGAGTACGAGCCGGCCTCCATCATGCTGGTCACCTACACCGGCACCGGTCTCTCCGCCGGCGTCACCAAGACCATAGTCGAGACCGTCAAGTACGCTGCCGATGTCGTCGAGATCGGCGTGGTCGTCGAGAACAACTCCGCCGCGAACTCCTTCGTCACGGCGCTCAAGAACGCGGGCATGAGCCAGGCCAAGATCGACTCCAAGGTGAGCTTCTTCACCATGGACAACGACTCGATCTGGATGCGCGACTATGGCCCGATCCCGCTCGTGTCGAACGGCAAGGTGGCACTCACCGACCTGCGCTACTACCCCAACCGGATCTATGACGACGCGATCCCGACCAAGCTCGCCAACCTGTGGAACGTGTCCGTCTATCGGGCCCCGCTCGACTACGAGGGGGGCAACCTGATGAACGACACCAAGGGCATCTGTTTCGCAAGCCAGGGCCTGCTCTGGTTCAATCCTGTCAGCCAGGCCGCGGTTGAGAAGTACATGAAGGAGTACGTCGGCTGCACGAAGACGTACTACACCGAGCCCCTGGAGGACGGCACCACCCACATCGACATGTACTCCAAGCTCTGCGACGACAAGACCTGGGTCATGGGCAAGTGCTCGTCCACCTACTGCTCGGCCAAGACCATCCAGACTCTCGACAAGAACGCCGGCTACCTCGAGCAGCTCGGCTACAAGGTCCACCGCATCCCGATGCCCAACCAGAAGGACGGCGTGTGGCGGACCTACACCAACTCTCTCTTCGTCAACAACTCGAACCTGATTCCGGTCTACTCGATCAACAAGGACCTCGAGGCCGAGGCCATGAACGTCTGGAAGGCCGCAATGCCGACCTGGAACCACATCGGCATTCTCTCGGACGAGGTGATCACGTGGGGTGGTGCGCAGCACTGTGTGACCATGACCATCGGCGTCGGGGCCATGTCCCCGATCGAGGCCGCTCCGGCCTTCGCGTGCAACGGTGCGTGGGACTGCTATCCCGGGGAGACCGTGGTGGGCGACAGCTGTGCCGGGAAGTGCGGCGCCCAGTCGGGCAAGTGCTACTGCGACGATGCGTGCTTCGAATACGGCGACTGCTGCGACGACGTGTGCGAGCAGTGCCCGAGCCTCAAGGGGTGCGGCCCCTGCACTCCGAACTGTGCGGGCAAGGCGTGCGGCAGCGACGGCTGTGGCGGCTCCTGCGGTACGTGCCCGGCCGGCAAGGGTTGCAAGAACGGCCAGTGCGTGGACGGCGGCGGCGGTCCCATCGTCGACGAGTGCATGGGGCCCAACCAGCCCAGCGGCAACGACTGCCAGGGGCTGAATTACGAAGGGTGCTGCGATTCCGAGGGGCGCCTGCTCTACTGCGACCAGGACCAGCTCTTCTGCATCGACTGCGGTCAGAATCCCACCTGCGGCTGGAACGCTCAGGGCAAGTACTACGACTGCGGCACCAACGGAGCCGAAGACCCGTCGGGCAGCAACCCGATCGCCTGCGGCGGCGGTCCCTGCACGCCGAATTGCACGGGCAAGGCGTGCGGCAGCGACGGCTGCGGCGGTACCTGCGGCAACTGCCCCGCGGGCAAGACCTGCCAGAACGGCGCGTGCGTGGACGGTCCGGCCGGTTGCGGGAGCATCACCTACGAGGGCTGCTGCGAAGGCGAGACCCTCAAGTTCTGCGAAAACGGCCAGCTCAAGCAGTTCGACTGCACGCAGGCCCCCAAGTGCGGATGGCAGTCCCAGGGCAAGTTCTACGATTGCAGCACCCAGGGAACGGCCGACCCGTCCGGCAAGAACCCCATGCCGTGCACCGGAACGTGCACCCCGAATTGTACGGGAAAGGCCTGCGGTGGCGACGGCTGCGGCGGCCAGTGCGGTACCTGCCCCCAGGGTCAGGCATGCCAGAACGGCCAGTGCGTCGGCTGCCAGCCGAGCTGCACCGGAAAAGCCTGCGGCGATGACGGCTGCGGCGGCCTCTGCGGCTCCTGTCCGGCCGGCCAGACCTGCCAGAACGGCCAGTGCGTCGGTTGCCAGCCCAACTGCACCGGCAAGACCTGTGGCGACGACGGTTGCGGCGGCTCGTGCGGCACCTGCCCCGCCGGCCAGGTCTGCAAGGTCGGCCAGTGTGTGGGCGGCTGTACGCCGGACTGCACGGGCAAGGTCTGCGGCAACGACGATTGCGGCGGCTCCTGCGGTACCTGCGCTGCCGGCCTTGACTGCAATGCCGTTGGCCAGTGCGTGCAGCCCTGCGTAGCGAACTGCATCGGCAAGGCCTGCGGTGACGACGGCTGCGCCGGAAGCTGCGGCACGTGCGCTGCGGGCACGGAATGCAATGCTGCGGGCCAGTGCGTGCAGCCTTGCGTGCCCGACTGCGTGGGCAAGCAGTGCGGCGATGACGGCTGTGGCGGTCTTTGCGGCACGTGCCCGGCCGGGCTGGAGTGCCAGGCGAACATGTGTATCGCCCCGCCCGCCGGCGACCTCGGCGGCGAAGGGGATGTGATCGAGCCGGGCAAGGACGAGGACACGGGCGGCGGCGGCAGCAGCAGCGGTGGTGGCAAGAGCGGCGGCTGCACGGCCAACGGCACGGGCAACATGGCCGGGCTGATGCTGCTGGCGGGCCTGCTTTCCCTGCTGGTGCTGCGGGGGCGGCGGGAAGAGACATAGGACGAATAGGACCTTAGGTCCTTGAATCCCATGCTTCCCATCGGCCGCATCCCCCCGCTGGTTGCTGCCCTCCTCACCGGGGGGTTGCTGTCCGTCGTCCAGTGGAAGGTCTCCCCCCCCATGCTCCTGGCCGAGCGGTTCATCCCGGGCTCTGGCTGGGCCGAGGTCGTGCTGCTTTCCGTCTACGCCGCCCTGGTCTGCCGGGCCATGCTCGACCCGACCCGGCAGCCGAAGTGGAGACGGTGGACGTGGCGCCTGTTCTCCGCCGTGTTCTACGGCCAGCTCCTGCTGGGGCTGGCCGGCATCGAGAAGTGCCTGATGACCGGGAAGCTGCATCTGCCGGTCCCTGCGCTCATTGCAGCGGGGCCTGCCTATCGGGGGGGCGGTTTCTTCATGCTGGGGCTGTTCCTCACAACGGTCATCCTCGTGGGGCCGGCCTGGTGCAGCCACCTCTGCTACCTCGGCGCGTGGGACGATGTCGCGGCATCACGGGTGAAGGTCCCCCGGGCGCTGCCCCGCTGGGTCCGGCTTGGGAAGGTCGCATTTGCCCTCGCCGTGCTATTTGCGGCGTTCCTGATGGGAGTGGCCGGGGTGGAAGGTACCTTCGCTGCGGTCGCCGGCGGCACCTTCGGCATCGCCGGCATCGCGATCATGGTCCTCGTCTCCGCCCGCACCGGTGCCATGGTTCACTGCCTGTTCTGGTGCCCCATCGGCTTGCTGGCAACCTGGCTCGGCCGGGTTTCGCCGTTTCGCCTGGTCGTCGAGTCCTCCTGCACCCGCTGCACGCTCTGTTTCCGTGCCTGCCGCTACGATGCGCTGGCCCCGGAAGACCTCGAGCGGGGCCGTCCAGCGGCCTCCTGTACTCTGTGCGGCGATTGCATCCGGAGCTGCCGCCACGACTCGATCCGGTATCGGTTCGCCGGCCTGTCCGGCCCGCGGGCCCGCACGCTCTTCATCGTGCTCGTCGCCTCGCTGCACGCACTGTTCCTGGGGCTTGCGAGGATCTGACTTGCGTTTCCCGCGATCTTGTTTCTCCCCGCCGTTTGACTATAGTAGCGGGCCGTCCGGGGGAGTCGTGCGACGGACAGGGAGGGAAGGCCGTGGCAAGAGAGTACATCGACGGAACCGAGGCCATCGTGCGGGGGGCGCTGCATGCCGGCTGCGACTTCTTTGCCGGCTACCCGATCACCCCGTCCAGCGGCGTGCTCGTGAGGATGATGCGGGAGCTGCCCAAGATCGGTGGCATGGCGGTGCAGGGAGAAGACGAAATCGCCTCCATCGGGATGTGCATTGCGGCATCCATGACGGGAAGGCGGCCGCTGACTGCCACCAGCGGGCCGGGAATCAGCCTGTACTCGGAGAACCTCGGCCTGGCGATCATGGGCGAGGTCCCGCTCGTGATCATCAACGTACAGCGCCTGGGACCCGCAACCGGCGGAGCGACGACCGGCGCCGAAGGGGACGTGCAGTTCGTCCAGTGGGTCACCTCCGGCGGGCTTCCCATGGTCGTGCTCTCACCCACTGACGTGGCCACTTCGTACTGGCTGACCACCGTCGCATTCCGCCTGGCCGAGAAGCTGCGCATTCCGGTCATACTGAACACCTCCAAGGACCTTGTCCAGACCATGGAGACGGTCGATGTTTCCGCCTGGCGCAAGGTCGAGGTCGAGCCCCGGAAGGCGTATGCCGGCGGCGCCCCGTACCTGCCGTACCGCTTCGACGAGCTGGGCGACGTGCCCGAGTTCCTGCCCGTCGGGGCCGAGCACCAGGTCCGGTTCACCACGTCGATGCACGACGAGAAGGGCAACCTGACCAAGAAGCCGGCCAAGGTGGACCGGACGTTCAGACATCTCCAGCAGAAGATCCTGGCCTGCCAGGACGAGCTGGTGCTGGTGGACAGGGACCATCAGGACGGGGCTCTTACGCTCGTCGTGGCTTCCGGCGTGAGCGCCCGCTCGGCTCGGGCCGCGGTGGACAGGGTCCGGTCCGACGGCGGCAAGGTCTCGATCCTGACCGTGTACTCGGTGTGGCCGGTGCCCGAGCAGGCCATCCGGAATGCCGCCGAGGGGATGAGCCGGATCGTCGTTCCCGAGATGAACGTGGGGCTCTATCGCCGAGAGATCGAGCGTGTCCTGCCCGGGCTCGAGGTGATTGGCGTCAACCGGGTGGACGGGGAAGTGCTCACGCCGGGCGAGATCATCCGGACCGGCAGGCTCGGGGGGGCAATTGGTTGAGCAGCGACGCCTGTGCCCCGGATCGCAACCCCGGGCGGGAAGGCGGAAAGGAGCTGAAACATGAGCTACGACGTGAACGACTACCTGCTTGCGGATTCGATGCCGTACCCGTTCTGCCCCGGCTGCTCGCACGGCCAGGTGCTGGACGCGCTCGGCAAGGCACTGCCCATGGTCGGCGTCGCACCGAACCGGGTGGCACTGGTCACCGACATCGGCTGCATCGGAATCTCGGACAAGCACTTCGGGATGCACACGTTTCACGGGCTGCACGGGCGGAGCGTGACCTACGCCTCCGGACTCAAGCTGGGCAACCCGGACCTGACCGTGATCGTGCTCGTCGGAGACGGCGGGCTCGGGCTCGGCGGTCACCACTTCCTGCATGCCGCCCGGCGCAACGTCGACATCACCGTGCTCGTTTGCAACAACTTCAACTTCGGCATGACCGGCGGACAGCATTCGGTCACCACGCCGCACCAGGCCGTCACCGCGACCACCACCGAGGGGAACTTCGAATACCCCCTCGACATCGCCGGACTGGTCGACGTGGCGCAGGGCAATTTCGCTGCCCGGGTCATGTTCCACGACCCCAGGCTCCCCGATCTCATCGCCGAAGCGATCCGCTCGCCCGGCTTCGCTGCGCTCGACATCTGGGAGATGTGCACCGCGTACTTCGCCAAGCGCAACAAGGTGAGCCGTTCCGTCCTGGAGGAGCAGCTCAGGGAGCGCAACCTGTCGACGGGCATCGTGGTCCGGCGGGACCGGAAAGGGTACGTGGAGCAGTATCGGCACTCTCTGGAGGCGCTCCAGGGCAAACCGCTCTCCGAGGGGACTGAGCTTGCGGCGGAGTTTCCCCGTCCCGTGTACCCGAGACAGAGCGTCCTCATCGCGGGTCGCGCCGGCCAGAAGGTCCGTTCCACGGCCATGATCCTGGGCCGTGCAGGAGTGCTATCCGACCTGTACGTGACGCAGCGTGACGACTACCCCGTGACGGTCATGACCGGTCACTCCACGGCGGAAATGGTCTTCCAGCCCGACCCTGTCAACGAGCTCACGGTAGATGCCCCGGACATCGTGCTCATCACGTCCGAGGAGGGGCGGGACGTGATCCGTGAGCGGCTCAGGGGGCTGCCGCCGACGTCGGTGGTGTATGCCCTGGAGGAGCTGCTCCCGCTGGACACGCCGGCCCGGGTCGAGCCGATCGCGGCGGACGCGGTGAACATCCAGAAGAAGAAGACCCAGATCGTGCTGGCCTGTGTCGCCTGGATGGCAGCCAAGACGCAAGTCGTCTCGCTCGAGGCCCTGCGTCGGGCAGCCTGGTTCGACGAGCGCCAGTCCATAGCGGACGAGAACCTTGCCACGCTGGCCGAGATGGAGTCGCGGCTGGCAAGGACCAGGTAGGAGACGGGGTCCGGGGGCCAGGGAAGGATGATGGGAGAACAACGGACGGAACCTGGTCGACCATCGACCGTCGCCGACGATCGACGGTTGACGAGACCCGGTGTGGACGGTTGCTCGGCATGAGCCACGAGGAGTCAGCCCCGAACCTTGCCACCCGCCTTTGGCGCCGGGTGAGGTGGGTTCTGCTGGTCGGAGTGCTTCTCGGCATGGCTGCCGGAGGCTTCCTGGTCTATGTCTTCTTCTACAAGGCGCCGGATGAACGGGTGCTCCCCATGGTCGGGCCGGCGGACGATGCCCTGGTCCAGCGCCGGACGGAGCGGTTCACGTGGGTCGATGACGGTTCTCCGGCCTGGCGCTTCGTGCTGAGCGACGGCCGCGGCGACGTTCTGTTCGAGCAGGTGGTCCGGAGCCCGGAGGCAACCGTGCCGTACGGCATTCTGGCCCCTTCGGCCGCGTATGTCTGGACGGTCTTTTCCGCAAACGTGGCGGGTGGTCGAATCGGCGACCCGGTGGTGCGGGCCCGCTTCCACACTGCGGGAGAGCTGACGGTGGACACCTGGCTGGGCAGTTTGACGCTCTTCCCGGACCGCGTCAGCATCGGGACGCAGGAGATGGTCGACGACATCGTCGTGGAGGTCTCCTACCCGGGCCTCTTTCGGGTGGTGCTCCCGGATGAGCTCGTCTTCCAGGACGGGAGCCGGATCTACGACGGCTCCGGGACCGTGCTGCTCTACATGAGGTTCGACCAGGCGGCTGCGCACGAGGACCCGGCCGACTGGGCAAGCATCCAGGTGTGGGCCGGCGGGGTGCAGGCACACCTCTCGGTCGGCACGGACGCCAGGCCCGGGCACCGGCTCCTGGCCTCAGCGTACACGGGCTTCGACCCGTTCTCCGACACCCCGTCCTTCTCCAACTTCGAGCGTTCCCTCTTCTCCCGGCTCACCCGGGGCACGTGTGTGGGCATCGCCATGGCCGTCAAGGTGTTCTTCGAACACGTCCGATTCGGCATCCGCACGGGGGACGACGTGCCGAGTGCGGAATCGCTCGCACGACACCTCGCCCGCCGGAAGAAGCTCGACCTGGCGCAGGCAAGCCTCCGTGCGCTCTCGGAGAACCACCCGGAGCCGGTCATGGCCGTCATGTCCGCGCTGCACTACGAGAACCTCGACCCCCAGGTGGTCACCCAGACGATCCGGGCGGTGCTGTCACCCCAGACCGGCGAGGCGGTATCCGCGAACCTCTTCTCCCAGCTCAGGGGGGGCCGACTCCCGGTGCTCGGCGGGTTCCGTCTGAAGAGCCGGGTCCTGAAGATCTTCGCCCGCATCGGGACCTACACGATGCTGGACGCGGGGCACGCGTTCCTGGTCTACCGCGGGTGGCGCTTCGAGGATTGCGACGTGTTTGCCGTCTACGACCCGAACTTCGAGTACGACCCTGGCCTGCGGTGGAGGACGGTGCTGCAGATCCCCCGCGGCAGCCGGCCCGTCTACATCGCCGGCCCCGACCCGGACCCCGACATGGTCCGTTTCCTCCCCATGGAGCCCGACCTGACTTCCCTCGTGGTGTCGCTGAGCGGAGAAGGGGTGCGCGAACGTCTCGACGATGCGTTCGAGGCCTTCGAGGAGCTCTGGCGCACCACCCGGCGGCAATAGGGCATCGACATTCCGGAACAGGTCGGCGTCCGCCAGGCTGCGTAGCTTCTATCTCTCGTCCGACGGCAGGAGCCTGTCCAGCACGGCCCGTGTTTCGAAGAGCTCCCTGGCCGTGAGACCGAACCGGATCTTGAGGAACTGGTCCACCTGCGGCTGCAGATCCCAGTAGGGCCTGTAGATGCCCGCGAGTTCCTTGAGCCGCTCCCGCTGGGCGCGGGCATCGCTGTACGATACGTCGATGCGAAGGGCCCGGGAGTCCGGGCCCGCATTCGAGTCGAACACGACGCCGGCCTGGATTCCCCCCTCCGCCCCTGCCCCTTCGGCCACCAGCTTCTCGTATTCCGGGCGCAGCTCGAGCGCCTTCTGATAGAGATGGGCATTGAGCAGGAGAAGCTCGACGAGCTGGTCCTCCGCCGAGGTCTCGATCAGCCCCGAGTGGTAACGGTCGAGCAACCCTTTCAAGGTCTGCGTCTCCTTCGCGATGACCGCCTCCTGCATGGACTGCGCCAGCGCGCTGGCAGCCAGGTCGAGCGGGTCGCCGGTCTTGACGGAGAGCTCCTTGCCGGCAAAGCCGTGCTTGGGAAGCGGGGCAACGCTGACGTCCACGTCCCGGAAGGCGAGCACCTGGGTGAGGTCGAGCAGGATCTCCCCTTTCGGTGCGACGACGAGGGTCTGGTAATACTCCCCGGTGCTGGTCTTCTCGTTCAGAGTTCCCCTGATCTCGACATCGAACCGCTCAGCGCTTTCCTCGATGGCCTTCCGGACCGATGCGAGCTGCACGGCGAGCTTCGCCTTGTCTTCCTCGAGCCCCTGGAGCTTCTTCTCGAGCCCCTGCCGGTAGCGCGATCCCTGCTTGACCGGGCTGAAGTGTGGGTTGTTGAGAGTGAACTGGACGTCGTCGATCTTCTTCTGCGTCTCGACGAGCCGGGACTCGAGCAGTCTGGCCGTGTCGCCGAGCTGCCCGAAGTAGGGGTTCTCGACGACGCGCTGCAGCGAGAACTCCCGCTTGCTGGACGACCGGGACATCGGCTTGAGCACGCCGCCGGAGAGCACGTATGCGTTCTCGCCGTCACCGCTTCTGACGATGTGCCGCGGGAAGAGCGACATGCGCCCTTCCAGGTACCCCAGCATCTTCTGGGCCAGCGCTTCGTCCTCGGCAAAGAAGTTGAGCGGCTTCAGATGGAAGGTGTAGCGGGAATCGAAGCCGGCCAGGTAGCGTTCGAGCACCACTTCCATCCGCCAATGGGCCGGAGCCACACGCGCCAGCCCCAGCACGGCAAAGAGGCGCGTCCCGAGGCGCCCGGTCTGGAGGAATTCCCCCACCCAGACGTCGAGGATCGCTCGGATTCGCTGGTGCGCCGAGGCCCTCTCCGCAGGCGGCAGGAAGAGGGACAGGATGTACCCGAGCTGCAGCTTCTCGGTCATCAGGGCGTTGGACAGCACGGTCGAAAGCTGCTTGAGCCCTTCCGGGGAGGGGTTCGCCCCGAGCTCGATTCCCAGCGAGTCCGCTACGAGGCGTCCCCTGGGCCGGTAGTCTTCCGCATCCGCGTCGACGAAGAAGTCCGGAGCCGGCAGAGCAGCGGCCGAAAGGAAGTTGCGACCGCTCTCCTTGACCGTGCCGTAGTACTCCTCCGACAGCGATTCCCCCAGCCCTCCGGAGTTGAGTATCGAGGCCTCGAACCGATAGCGGTCGAGCGGCGTGACCGGGACGATGCCGACCTTGCCGAGCGACACGCAGCGGTGGCCGCTCCAGTTGTCGAGCACGGTATCGTGCCACGAAGAGAACGATGCGATCGCGCCCGGTGAGGACGGCGCCAGGACGATCCCGGCCCGGGCGTTCCGCACCACGATGTTCCTGCGCAGGTCGAGACGCCCCCCCTGCAACCGGATTCCGCCCCCCATGTTGCCGCTCACCAGGTTGCCGGTCAGTGCCGCAAAGGTCTCGGTGCCGGCCACGACCACACCAGCCCCGGTTCCTCCGGAGAACCGACAGTCATCCAGCGCCGCTGCGGACTCGGACAGTGCGGCCACCGCGACGTCAGGTCCCACGGTCAGCGACCAGAAACCGATGCCGGAAACGGTCACCTCGGAGCGGCTGGCATAGAATGCCGTCTCCTGAGCCACGATGACCGACCTGGCCGCCCCCGCACCCACCAGCGCCAGGGGACGGCCCGACACCATGACCGACTCACGGTACATCCCGGGCCCGAGGAGAATCGTGGCCCCCTCGGGTGCGGCAGCGATGGCGTCAGTGACCGAAGCGTACGGGGTCTCCTTTCCCTCGATGGTCACACGCCCGGAAGCCGGTTCCCCGTCCCACCGGTAGCGCGCCTCGAAGGTCTGCACCACCGAATCGGAAGTGTATCCGGGGCGCACTGTGAGCCTTCCGGAGCCGTTCCCTCCGCCTGGTCCGCAGGCTGCTGATACCGACAGGAGGAGCAGCAGGAATGGGGCACTGAACGCGGGCCGTCTCATGTCCCCGCATATAGCAGAAACCGTTGACACGGACAAGGGAAAACGTTGTAATGGGAACTACTTTGCGCGCGGGCGCGGCGCCCGCGGAAGGAATCGGCCCATGAGTGAAGACCTCACCCTGAATCACATCCTGGAGCACCGCTTTCCGCATCCGGTTGCGGCCCCATACCGCAACGCCAGGACAGCATCCGGCGGACCGGACCGGGCGGCGTTCCATCTTGCCGCCGTGGATGGGCTGGTCCGGTACCTCGGGTCCGTCCTGCTGAGCGACTACTTCTGCAAGGCTCCCTCCCCGGAGAAGGCCCAGCGGGCCGAGCAGTTCCTGCTGCACCCCACGCCGGCGCGCTGGGCGGAGCTGGTGCTCGAGCTTGCAGGGCAGCTCGCGGGCCGCGGGCCGTTCCTGCCTGAGCTGTGCGGCGCCCTTGTCGGACGCAACGGAAAGCCCACGCAGACCGGGAACTCCCTGCGGACTCTGGCCGAGACCGCAACCGAGCTGATGTCCACCCGCGAGATCCTCACCGGTGCGGAGAAGGCCGGCGAGACCGCGGATCTGATTGCCGAAGCGCTGCGCGAGATCGTCCGTCCGCTCCTCTTCCTGGAGACCTTCCCACTCGTGGTCTTCCGGAGCCATTCCAACCAGGAGGGCGGTGACGGATTCCAGGGCTTCATGATGCGGTGGATGGGCTACCGCACTCAGCCCCTCCCCATCGGAATCGATTTCGAGGGGACCGTACCCCAGGGCCAGGTGCTGCTCCTGGCTGCCGACGGATCCCGAGGGCTCGAGCTGTCCCCCTTCATGGCCGTTGTCGGCGGGCAGAACCGGCAGGGCGAGGGACTCTACATGGTCAGCGGGCTGAGGAATGCGCACACGCTGCGGCTCGAGAACTTCGCCACCGGCCGGTTCATCACCGAGGGGCTGGTCGGCAAGAACGGGCCGCTCAACCTGGGCGAGTACATGGTCTCCTGGTCCCAGGGCGGCGGGCAGGCCAGGCTCGTCCCAACCGAAGGCTCGGCCAGCCGGATGAAGTTCCAGAGCAAGCTGCTCCCGTCCGAGAAGCTGCTCGATGGGCGCTACCACACGCTCGGCTTCATCGGCCGCGGCGGAATCGGCGCCGTCTACCAGGTGCACGACCTCAACGAGAAGAGCGAAAAGGCCGTCAAGATTCTCTATCCCGACCTCTCCCGCAACGAATTCTTCACCCGCTACTTCCTCGAGACCGGCTCCGCACTGGCAAAGCTCTCCCACCGGAATCTCGTGCCCGTCTACGAGGCCGGCTACTCCTCCACCCTCCAGGAGAACCACATCCTCATGAAGTACATGCAGGGCGGCTCCCTGGCCGAGAGCCTCGAACGCAGGGAGACCCTTCCCCCGCGGGAGTGCATCCGCATCGCACTCTCCGTTCTCGAAGCGCTCAACCACCTTCACGAGAACAACCTCCTTCACGGCGGCATCCACCCCGGGAACATCCTCAAGGATGCGCTCGGAAACTGGTGTCTCGGCGACTTCGGCATCCTGCGTCTCCCTTCGTCACGGGTAGCGGCCTTCCGGCCCCTGGAGCGACTCCATTCGTTGCGCTATGCCTCCCCGGAGCTTCTGCTCGGCGGGCAGGCCAGCCCGTCGTCGGACCTCTACTCGCTGTCCATCGTGCTGTACGAGATGCTCACGGGACAGGTACCGAGCAAGACGGACTACGTCCCTCCCTCGGAGCTCATCTTCCCCATCCCCGAAGCCCTGGACCAAGTGCTGGAGAAGGCACTCGCCTACAACGCGAAGGACCGCTACGCCGGCGCCACCGAGCTCCACGCAGCCCTCAGCGATATCGAAGCGGCCATGGGGAGCGAGTACCACGTGAGCGCAACCGCCCAGGCGCAGCAGCTCCTCGGGCATCTCGGCGACGTCCATCCGGGCGGTCTGGAACCGATCGACCTGGAGCGGGCGCAGTGCCTCGAAAAGGGAGATTTCGAGGGGGCAGCCCGTCTCCTCCAGGTTCGAATCGACGAGGTCTGGGACGTCGAGGAGAAGGTCTACTGGATGCAGCAGCTCGCCGAGCTCTACTTCGAGAAGCTCGACATGCCTGGCCGCGCCGTCTCCATCTACCGTGATTGCCTCGACTTGGCCCCGGACAACCCCGTTGCGACTCATGCCATCATCGAGCACTTCGAGAAGACCGGGCAGTGGGAGGAGCTGGCCGACCTGCTCGACCAGCTCCGGCTGGACAACGAGGCCTCGCCCCGTGCAGCCGAGTACCTGCGCCGGCTGGTCGAGATCCACCACGAGAGGCTCCACGACGCGGGAAGGGCAGCGGAGTTCCTCGAGCTCCTGGTCGAGAAGACCGGCGCCCGCCCCGAATGGATCGAACTGCTCGTTCGCCTGAAGGAGGATGTCAAGGACTGGGCGGGTGCTGCCCGGGCACTCGAGAAATGGCAGGAGCTCGCCGGCAGTCCGGCCGAGAGGGCAGGGCTGCTCCGGCGGCTCGCCACCGTGTACCAGGACGAGCTGAACTCCCCCGATGCGGCAATCCGGGCATGGGAGAAGACCCTGGAGCTCGATCCCACGGACAAGGTCGCCATGCAGGCCCTGAGGCGTCTCTACCGGGGCTCCTTCAGCTATGGGCGTCTCACCGACCTGCTCAAGCGGATGATCGCCGTGGGGGGGGGCGAGGGGAGGGAGCTCGAGGAGCTCTACCAGGAGCTGGGCGAGATGCTCTCTTCGTACGTGTACGACTCGAGGGCCGCTCTCTCCGTCTGGACCGAGCTGCTCAAGATCGCTCCCGGCAACCAGACCGCGCTCTCCTACCTCGAGCGTCTCTACCTGCGGGAAGGGCAGAACGACAAGTACATCGAGGTGCTGGAGCGCAAGGCGCAGGTGACCGAGGCGCCGGCGGAGAAGGCCGGCGTGCTGCTGTCCGCCGCGCTTGCCCGGGTCGAGTTCCTGGGCGATATGGCCGGTGCCCGGGCGTTGCTCGAGCAAGGGCTGTCCATGGCCCCGGGGCATCCCGGCATCGAGGCTGCGCTGGAGCGGCTCTACGCCCAGCACCAGGATGCGGAGGCGCAGAGCCGGCTCCTCTTCACCAGGCTGGAGCGGGAACAGGATTCGGCCGTCCGGCTCGACATCCTCTGGAAGCTGTCCCGCCTCTTCGAGCAGTCCGGGGGGCCGGCTCAGGCATCCCTCGAAGTAATGAAGCGGGCGCTGGCCGAGTTCCAGGCGGATGCCGACGTCCGTGCGGAGGTCGAGAGGCTGGCTGAGAAGGCCGGGGGCTGGGATGACCTCGTGGCATTCTATGTCGAGCAGGTCGCCCGGACCCAGCCCGGGACCGACGTGCGCAACTACTTCGCGGGACGACTCGCATTCCACACGCTCCATTCCATGGCGGACCGTGAGAAGGGGATCTACGCCCTCACCGAGGCCGCCCGCCTTGCACCCGACAGTGAGCCGCTGCTGCGCGCACTCCTGTCCGTCTACCGCGAGAAGGAGAAGTGGAGCGACCTCGCATCCACGCTCCTCTCCTACGTTCCCAAGGCAGAGGAGGCCCGGCGTGGCGAGCTGTTCGAGGAAGCCGTCCTGCTCGTCAAGAACCGGCTGACCGGTACCCCCGAAGGGCGCAAGCTCATCGGGCGCCTCGTCGAGATGTCCCCCGACTTCACCGGAACCCCGGGAAACGCCGCACTCGTGGACGTCTGCCGCATGGCCGAAGAGCATGCGGCCCTCCTCGAAGTGGGGGAACGGGAGCTGGACCGCGAGACCGACCCGCAACGGGCCCAGATCCTGCGCCTGGAACTCGGGGAGGCCGCCATGCGGGCCAAGGAGCCCGGCCGCGCCAGAACCTGGCTCGAAACGGCCCTCGAGAAGGTCCCCCACGACCCCGACGTCCAGCAGGCGTTGCAGGATGCCCTGGCGATGTCCGAGGACTGGAACGGCCTCATCCGCCTTTACAGGCGCCTCATTCCGGTCACCGAAGACCAGGTGCGGAAGGTGAGCTACCTCGAGAAGGCCGCCCAGATAGAGATGACCGTCTTCAACCGGGTCGAAAGTGCCATCGAGCTCTACCGCCAGCTCGTTGCCGAGGTTCCCAGGAAGAGCGAGTACGTCACCGCACTGGCCGATGCGCTCACCCGGGCCGAGAGGTTCACCGAGCTGGCATGGTTGTACGAGCAGACCGCCCAGCACCTCAAGGGGAACGAGCGGCGGAGCATGCTGCTGTCGCTGGCCACCCTGTACAACGACCGCCTCTCCAACCCGGACGCCGCCATCCTCGCGTTCCGGCAGGTGCTGAAGCTGGCGCCCGATGACGACGAGGTCTTCGAGAAGGCCCGTGCCCTCTGCCTCCAGGAGAAAAGGTTCGATACCCTGCTCAAGCTGCTCTCCGACCGCAGCCGCTCCGCACCGTACGAGGAGCGCCTGCGCTTGATGGTGGACATGGCCCGGCTCTCCGCAATGGAGATGGGCCTGCTGCCACCCGCCAAGAGCTATCTCGACGAGGTCCTGCGGGAGGAGCCGGGACACGAAAGCGCGTTCGAGCTCTATCGCCAGATCCAGGAACGGCAGGAGGACTGGCGCGGGCTGGCCGCACTGATGGAATCGCAGTTCGGCCGTGTCAAGGACGAGCGGAAGAGGGTCGAGATCGGCATCCAGGTCGCCCGCCTCCTCGTCGAGCGGCTCGACCACAAGGTCCGGGCCTGCGAGATCCTCGAGAAGGTGTGGGAGCTCGACCCGCGCAACACCGGCGCCGCCATCACGCTGGTCGAGCTGTACGCCGGGCAGGGCCGATGGGACCGGGCCGCTTCCATGCTCACCCTGCTCCATTCGGGAGAGGCGGACCTGTTCCCGGAGGAGCGCGCCCGACTGGCCTGGCTCCCC
>Ga0194127_10002684_pt1 | contig 23771 bp, 17 predicted proteins | sample TA2KigC100mmetaG_FD_148624 | JGI IMG/M metagenome (GOLD analysis project Ga0194127, IMG submission 148624) | Freshwater microbial communities from Lake Tanganyika, Tanzania - TA2015036 Kigoma Deep Cast 100m | ecosystem: Environmental > Aquatic > Freshwater > Lake | place: Tanzania: Lake...
GGGGCGCCGAGCGTCCTCTCGCGCAGGCTGGTCAGTCGCACCTCCGTTCACACACCGCGACGGCTACGACCGACCCGCGAGACCCGGCGGGAGCGGTATCCCCTCGGCCGCCCGCTCCGGGCCGATCCGGAACTCGCGGCGGAGCCCGCGGTGGGACGCGGACTGGAGGTGGCTCAGGCCGAGCCCGGCGTTCGCCTCCAGCACCACCGGGCCGCGGGGCGTCAACGCCACGTCCCACGACATGATCGGCATGGGGTAGAGCGCGGAGGCGCCGCGGCGGAGCGCGTCCAGCACCTCGTCCCGGAACGGGAGCTTGTAACCCTCGAACACCACGCCCGAATCGGGGTGACGGTCCGTGCGCCGGATCGCCCCGAGCGTGCCGTCCGTCTGGGCCCACTTCAGGCAGCGCCACGTGTCGAGGTCCACCCCGCACGAGATGCCGCCCACGTGCGCGTTGTCCGTGTCGCCGCCCCCGACGCCCATGCGCAGCGTGACCGCGACGACCCGCACCTCCCCCCCGGGGAGCCGCTCGGTCACGGGCCGCAGCGTGTTGATGCTGGCCGCGTGGATGCGCCGTGCGGACTCGTGCTGCGGCAGCCCCTCCTGGAACACCCAGTCGGTCTGGTCCGCCAGCCGGTGCACCTCGTCCCAGCAGAGGAGCCGGTCGTCGTCGGTCCGGTACGACCCGTCGGGCCGGCGCCGGAAGATCGCGAACCCTTCCCCCCCCGCCCCGGCCACGGGCTTGCCGAACACGCGGTCGCACCGGAGTCCGGCGACCACGCGCTCGAACTCCCCGCGCGGCATCGGCTGGAAACCGCGATCCGTCACCGCGCCGCGCGCGACCTTCCACAGCGGCACCACCACCGGGACCCCGGCCGCGTGCAGCACGACGTCGGTGACGTTCTTGTCGCCCTCCAGCGCGACGTACGCCATGTCGTTCACGCGCTGGATGAACACGTGGTACCAGTACCAGTCCGGGATCCAGGCGCACAGGTCCTCGTCGGACAGGTCGAAGTGGTTCTCGTACAGCCGGTACAGGAAGTAGTGGAACGGCGCGCAGCCCCAGAACGCCTGCACGAGCCGCAACTCGCGGGCGACGCGGGCGAGCGGCTTGCGGTCATCGCTCTCGCGGAACGCCCGCAGGTGCGGCAGCACGTCGCGCGTGTAGTCCACGTACCGCCGAGCCTTGCGGAGCGCGGTCCCGGGACCCGACAGCCGCAGCCGGTCGAACTGCTCGTGGATCGCGCCCCGGAGCCTCACCCTGCCGTTCGTCATGGGTCCCCCCCCACCAGCGCGCGCGCGATCCTCGCCGCGGCGTGCCCGTCGCCGTACAGCCCGTCCGGCCGCGGCGGCGGCGCGCGGCCCAGCGCCTCCCCGGCGGCCCGGAGGATCGCGTCGGGGTCCGTGCCCGCGAGGCGGTTCCAGCCGGCCTCGACCAGCTCGACCCACTCGGTCTCGTCGCGCAGCGTGACGCACGGCGCGCCCGCGAAGAACGCCTCCTTCTGGAGCCCGCCGGAGTCGGTCAGGACCAGGGCGGCGCGCGACAGCAGGGAGAGCGTCTCGAGATACGACGCGGGCGGAATGGCCGCGACCCCGTCCGGGATCGCGAGGCCCGCGCGCGAAATCGCCGCGAGGGTGCGCGGGTGGACCGGGAACACCACGGGCATGCGGCGCGCAACGGCCCCGAGCCCGGCCAGCACGCCCGCGAGCTTCGCGCGGTCGTCGGTGTTCCCGGCGCGGTGGCACGTCGCGAGCGCGAAACGGCCCGCCGACACGGCGGCGGCGGCCGAGGCCGGGACCCGGGCAGCGCCCCCACCGAACACGCGGACCGCGTCGTACATCACGTCGCCGACGAGGCGGACGCCGGACGCATGCCCCCGCCCCTCCGCCGCGAGGTTCGTGACCGCGGCCTGCGTCGGGCAGAACAGCAGGTCCGACAGCACGTCCGCGACGACCCGGTTGACCTCCTCGGGCATGCGGCGGTTGAACGACCGGAGCCCCGCCTCCACGTGGGCGCAGGGGACGTGCAGCTTCGCCGCGCAGAGCGCGCCCGCGAGCGTGGAGTTCGTGTCGCCATGGACGAGCACCCGGTCGGGCCGCCACGCCGAAATCGCGGCCTCGATGCCCTCCAGCATGCGGGCGGTCTGGACGCCGTGCGGGCCCGACCCGACCCCGAGGTTCCACGCCGGCGCGGGCAGCGACAGTTCCTCGAAGAACCGGGCCGACATGGAGTCGTCGTAGTGCTGGCCCGTGTGGAGAAGCCGCTCCTCGACGCCGGGCAGCCCGGCCAGCTCGCGCGTGACGACGGCCGCCTTGACGAACTGCGGTCGCGCCCCGATCACGGTCAGGATCCTCAACTTGGTCCCCTCCGGAACGACCTACACGAGCGGCAGCGCGACCCGGCGCCCCTCGCGCGCCGAGCGGTAGATCGCCAGGATCAGCTCGAGCGACTTGCGGCCGCCGCGGCCGTCGAGGTGCGCCCGTCCCTGGCCCTGCAACACGTCGATGACGTTGGAATAGTAGCCGGGATGGCCGTGGCCGTAGACGCTCGTGGGCGTGTACGCGGCCTCGGCCACGGTCCGGTCCTCGTCCTGGTAGTGGTCGAAGTCCCAGTGCTCGACGCGGTTCAGCGCGATGCCGCCGACCCGCGCGGTGCCGCGCTCGCCCAGGATCGTGATGGAGCCTTCGAGGTTCTTCGGGTAGACCAGCATCGTGACGTTCATGGTCGCGATCGCGCCGCTGCGGAAGCGCACGACCGCGGCGCCCGTGTCCTCGGCCTCGATGCGCCGCCCGAGCGTCGCGGTCGTCGCCTGGACGTCCTCGACCTCGCCGACCAGCCAGTGCAGCAGGTCCACGTAGTGCGACGCCTGATTCAGGAAGGCGCCGCCGTCGAACTCCCACGTGCCGCGCCACTTCGCCTGGTCGTAGTACTCCTGCGGCCGCGTCCAGAACACGTTGACCTGCGCGAGGCAGATCCGGCCGAAGCGGCCCTTGTCCACGGCCTGCCGGAGCAGCTTCACCGTCGGGTTCAGGCGGTTCTGCATCACCACGAACAGGTGGCGGCCGGTGCGGTCGCACGTGCGGATCAGCCGGTCCACCGGCTCCAGCGCGATGCCGATCGGCTTCTCGGACAGGACGTGGAATCCCGCCTCGGCCGCCTGGATGCCGTGGTCCGGGTGCATGCCGGACGGCGTGCAGATCGCGACCGCGTCGAACCCGCCCGCGGCGAGCATCTTCCCGTAGTCCGTGAACCAGGGCACGCCGCCCGCCTTCCCGGACGCCGCGCGCGCGCGCTCCTCGACCACGTCGCAGACCGCGGCCAGCACCGCGCGCTCGTGGTTCGCGGCGATCGCGTCGACGTGGTTCCCCGAGATCCGGCCGCAGCCGACCAGGCCGAACCGTACGCGCCCATCCGTCATGGGACCTCCTCCGGACGCCCATCAAGAAGGCGGTAGCGCCGCCCGCACCCGGGCTCGATGCACGTCTCGAGCCCGGATGCGGGAGGAAGAACAAGCGGAAGACGGCCACCGCACTCGCACACCCACCCGACCTGCTTCGCGGGGTTCCCCGCCACGAGCGCGTGCGCGGGCACGTCGCGCGTCACGACCGCCCCGGCCGCGACGAAGCACGCCTCGCCCAGCTCGTGGCCGCACACGATCACCGCGCCCGCGCCGATCGACGCGTTGCGCCGGACGCGCGTGCGCTGGTAGGACTCGTGCCGCCGGATCGCGGCCCGCGGCAACGGCTTCGACAGGTTCGTGAACACCGTGGACGGCCCGCAGAAGACGAAGTCCTCCAGCTCCACGCCGTCGTACAGGCTCACGTTGTTCTGGACCTTGCACCCCTCCCCGAGCACCGCGGCGCCGCCCACATAGACGTTCTGCCCGAGGTTGCACCGCGGCCCGATGCGGGCGCCCGCGGTCACGTGGCAGAAGTGCCAGATCCGCGTGCCCTCGCCGATGTTCGGGTCGCAGAAGCCGTTGTCCGCGGTCTCGCCGTCGATGACCGCGGTCGGGTGCGCGAAGTAGGGCTTGCCCATCGCGTCAGTCCTCCTCCCGCCGCTCCCGGCGCACCGCGTCCGCGACCTGCCCGTGGTCCAGGTACCAGCGCACGAACGCGGGCACGCCCTCCGCGATCGGCACGCGCGGCGCGTGGCCGGTCGCGGCCGCGAGCTTCGACGTGTCCGCCCAGGTCGCCTCCATGTCGCCGGGCTGCGGCGGGCCGAAGCGCACCACGGCCGGGCGCCCGACCGCCGCCTCGATCGCGGAGACCAGCGCGGACAGGTCCTCGCAGCGGCTGCCGCCGACGTTGAAGACCTCGTGCCCGGTCAGCCCGGGGAGCCGCGCGAGCGCGAGCGTCGCATCGACCACGTCGTCCACGTACGTGAAGTCGCGCCTCATCCGGCCGGCCGCGTAGAGGGCGATCGGCTCGCCGTTCGCGACCTTCTCCGTGAACTTCCAGACCGCCATGTCGGGCCGGCCCCACGGGCCATAGACCGTGAAGTACCTGAGCCCGACCAGCGTCATCCCGTGAAGGTGAGCGTACGACTGCGCCATCAGCTCGCACGCCTTCTTCGTCGCGGCGTAGAGGCTGATCGGCGCATCCACGCGGTCCGCCTCGCGGAACGGCAGCGTCTTCGACCCGCCGTAGACGCTCGACGACGACGCGTAGACCACGCGCTCGACCCCCCCCCGCCGCGACAGATCGAGCACGTTCAGCGTCCCGGCCACGTTCGACCGCTCGTAGACGAACGGGTCCACCGCCGAGTACCGGACCCCGGTCTGCGCGGCGAGGTGCACGACGAGGCGCGGCCGGTGCGCCTCGAACACGCGTCCCAGCGCGGCGAGGTCCGCCACGTCCGCCTCGGCGCACGCGAAGCCCGGGTGCGCCGCGCGCAGGTCCGCGTCCCGGGCGCGCTTGACGGAGGCGAAGAACCGCGGGTTGAAGTCGTCCACGCCCGCGACGGAGGCGCCCTCGCCGAGCAGCCTCCGGCACACGTGCGACCCGATGAACCCCGCGGACCCCGTCACGAGCACGTCGGCCATGCCTTCCCTTGGGAACGCAACCGCGTGGAAGGATAGCGCAGTCGGTGCGATCGCGCGAAGGCCGCGCCGCGCTCCGCGGCACGAAGACGCGACTTCCCTGGGCGATCGCCGTATTCCTGCTCTCGGCCTGCGGCGCCGGGACCCCGGCCGGACCGGACGCGGCGGCGCCCGATCCGGCCCCCGCGCCCGCGCCCGCGCCCTCCCCGGACCCCACCCCGGACCTCGGCCACGGCCCCGTCGAGGTCCTCGTGGAGAGCCGTCAGATCCTGTAGAGCATTCCGCGCTGTCCCCCGGCCCGCACGGCAGGCGGTCCCGAACGACACCCGTCGAGACGCGTACCCCACCATCCCGACCCGGCAGGCCCCAGGGGCATCGATCGGAGGGGGGCGCGGCTCGCCCCCCTGCCCGCCGCCCCGCCTTGCGGGGCGCGGGCCACCCCCCTTGCGCGGCCGCCTTGCGGCCGCGGAGCATTCCGCGCCTCAGCGCGGATCGCTCCCGCAGGCCGCCAGCGCGTCCAGGATCCGGCCCGCCGCGAGCCCGTCGCCGTAGGGGTTCACGTGGCGGGCCATGCGGGCGTACGCGGCCGGGTCGTGCAGCAGCTCGCGGATGGCGGACACGATCCCGGCGCGGGCCGTGCCGACCAGCCTCGCGACGCCCGCCTCCACGCCCTCCGGCCGCTCGGTCGTCTCGCGCGCCACGAGCACGGGCCTGCCGAACTCCGGCGCCTCCTCCTGGATCCCCCCCGAGTCGGTCACCACCAGGTACGAATCGCGCAGGAGCGCGATCATCGTGGGGTAGTCCACGGGCTCCTCGAGCACCAGGCGCCCGGTCGCCGCGGCCGGCCCGAGCAGGCGAGCGACGGGCTCCCGCACGTTCGGGTTCAGGTGCACCGGCCAGACCACGGCCGCGTCGGGCTCGCTCTCGACGACGTCGCGCACCGCGAGGCACAGGTCCGACAACGCGGCCCCGAAGCTCTCGCGGCGGTGGCCGGTCACGAGGACGAGCCGCCGGCCCCGGATCGACGGCCGGCGCTCGGCCGGGTCCACGCCGTCCAGGCGGTGGTCGCGCACCCAGCGGACCGCGTCGACGACCGTGTTTCCGGTCACGTGGACGAGGCCCTCGGGCACGCCCTCCGCGTACAGGTTCCTCGCGGCCCTCGGCGTCGGCGCGAAGTGCCGGCCCGCGACCCGCCCCGCGATCACCCGGTACAGCTCCTCCGGGAACGGCGCCGCGAGGTCGCCGCTGCGGAGCCCCGCCTCGACGTGCGCGACCGGCACGCGCCGGTGGAACGCCGCGAGCGCCCCGGCCATCGCGGTCGCCGCGTCCCCCTGCACCACGACCGCGTCGGGCCGGACGTCCGCCAGGACCGCGTCGAGCCCATCCAGCAGGCGCGCGACCAGCCCGGACAGCGACGCGTCCGGCCGCATCACCGCGAGGTCGAAGTCGGGCCGCAGCTCGAACAGCTCGAGGAACGGCGCGACCATCTCGCGGTGCTGCCCGGTGACGCAGACAACGGCTTCGAACGCGGATGCCCGCTCGCGCGCGGCGCGGATCACGGGGGCGAGCTTGATCGCTTCGGGGCGGGTGCCGAGGACGAACAGGAGGCGCATCACGCCTTCACGACCTTCTCGTGGGGAGTGCGAAAGACACCGCGCGTGTCGATGATCAGCCGCGCGTCCGCGAGCAGGCGCTTCCAGTCGACCCCGTCGTGGTCGGTCGAGATCAGGACCGCGTCGAACTCGCCCGCGCGGTCGATCGGCACGCTTCCCCGGCCCGCGAACTGCCCGTGCTCGCGCGACTTCGGCACGACCGGGATCCACGGGTCGTGGTACGACACCTCGACACCCTGGCGCTCGAGCAGCTCCCACAGCTTGTACGTCGGCGACTCGCGCGCGTCGTCCACGTTCTTCTTGTAGGCGAGCCCGACCAGCAGGATCCTCGAGCCGCGCAGGCCGCGCCCGCGCTGCGAGAACGCCTCCATGGTCCGGCCGACGACCCAAGCCGGCATGGACGTGTTGACCTCGCCGGCCGTCTCGATGAAGCGGGAAAAGACCTCGTATTCCCGGGCCTTCCACGTCAGGTAGAACGGGTCGATCGGGATGCAGTGCCCCCCGAGCCCGGGGCCCGGGGTGAAGCGCATGAACCCGAACGGCTTGGTCGCGGCCGCGTCGATCACCTCCCACACGTCGATGCCCATGCGGGTGAACACGACCTTCAGTTCGTTGACGAGCGCGATGTTCACCGCGCGGAAGGTGTTCTCCAGGATCTTCGCGGCCTCGGCGACCCGCGTGGACGACACCGGCACCACCCGCCTGATCACGCTCGCGTACAGCGCGACCGCGGCCTCGGCCGCGACCGGGCAGTCCGCGCCGACCACCTTCGGGATGGTCGCGGTCTCGAAGTCCGGGTTGTTCGGGTCCTCGCGCTCCGGCGAGAAGGCCAGGAAGAAGTCGCGGTCCGCGACGAGCCCGCCGCGCTCCAGGATCGGCCGCATCACCTCGTCGGTGGTGCCCGGGTAGGTCGTGGACTCGAGCACCACGATCTGGCCCGCCCGCACGTACGGCGCGATCGCCTCGCACGACCCGACCACGTAGGTCATGTCCGGCTCGCGGTTCGCGGTCAGCGGCGTGGGCACGCAGATCAGGATCGCGTCGCACGCGGCCGATCGCGAGAAGTCGGTCGTCGGCTCGAACCCGGCCGCGTTCATGGCCGCGATCGCCGATCCGGGGATGTGCTTGATGTAGCTCTTCCCTGCCTTCAGCGCCGCGACCTTCTCGCCGTCCACGTCCAGGCCGATCACCCGGTAGCCGTTCCTCGCGAACACCGCGGCGAGAGGGAGCCCGACGTACCCGAGCCCCAGGACCCCGACAACGGCGTCCTTCCGCCGAATCCTGCCGACCAGATCCATGTCTGCCCCTCCCGTACCCGAACCCGAGCCCGTGCCCGCCGCGCGCCCCCGGGCCGCGGCGCGACTCCGCCGCGGCCCGCCCAGGCATGAACGGGCCGGGCGCGCGGCAGCCGCAACCCGTCCCCGGCTACGCCCTGAACACGATCTTCTTGACCTGCACCAGCGGGATGCGCGAGGTGCCCGTGTCGTCCTTCACGGTCGCCCACGCCTGGTCCACCTCGACCAGCGTGGCGCCGTCCGGCAGCCCGACCTCCACCGTGCCGTCCGGCAGGAAGCGGACGTGCTTCCCGACCCCGGCCTTCAGCTCGCGCGCGACGAGGTCGCCCGACTCGCCGCCCGCCTGCGCCGGCTCGTCGTCGGTGCGCACCGCCTTCTTGAACTCCTTGATCCCCTTGCCCAATCCGGCCATGGCGGCGGGCAGCCGCGTCGCGCCGAACAGCAGCAGGATCACCGCCACGATCACCAGGACCTCGGTCCAGCCGATCCCCATGACGACCACCTCACTTGAACTTGTCGCCGATGTTCTCGAGTGCCTTGGCCTTGTCCCCGACGTTTTCCACGGTGTTCACCGTGCCGTCCACGCGGTCCTTCGCCGAGTCCACCTTGTTCGCCATCCGGTCCGGCGTCTCCAGCACGTGGGTCGCCTGGCGGGCGTACTTGTCCGGCTCGCGCAGGGCCTTGTCCTCCTCGCGCAGGGCCTCGTCCATCCGCTTCTCCGGGTCCACGCCGGCCCCGCTCCCCCCGCCCTTCTTCACCAGGCTGTACTTCACGGTCCGCTCGCCGTCCGCGTTGACGGCCACCTTGTCGGCCCAGCTCACGATCATGTCCCAGTCGGACTCCCAGTCGAGCTTGACCAGCCGCGTCCGCGGGTGGCCGATCACCTTGGCCACGATGTACGCCGGGTTCTTCGCGTGCTCCTTGTACCAGACGTGCGGCCGGTCCCGCGTGTGCTTGTCGTCCCCGCCAGGCTCGGCCTTGTACTGCAGTTTCGGCGAGTTCAGCATGTCCACCAGGCTGACGACGCTGCCTTCCCCGGCGTCCTTGTCGTCCGCGGGCATCCCGTTCACGACCTTGATGCGCGCGTACCCGCACCCGCGCTTGTAGCCCGGATCGTCGCGGATCCCCTCGAAATCCTTGTCCACGCGCGCCTTGCGGATCAGCTTCAGCGCCTCCTTGCTGCCGATGTCCGACAGCCGGAGCAGGTACTCGCCCGCGTTCGCCGCGTCGCCCATCAGGCCGTAGCAGCACGCCGCGTCGTAGAGCGCCTGCACGAACTGCCCGTCGTGCGACAGCGCCTCGTTGAACCGCTCGACCGCACCGGCCCAGTCCTTCTTCTTGTAGAGCTTCATCCCCTGCTCGCGGATCGTGCGCGCGAGCTTCTGCTCGCCCGGGTCCGCGGTCAGGGGCCGGTACTTCTTCCGCTCGGGCTTCTTCTCCGCGGCGGCCTTCGCCGCGTCCAGGTCCTCGTCCGAGGCCGCCTTGGGCGCGAACCCGAGCCGCGCCAGCGCGTTCTTCGCGACGTGGCGCGTCTCCGCGTCCCCTTCCTTGTAGAGGCGGTTGAAGACCTTGGCCATGAACAGCCGCTGGGCCTCGTTCAGGGAGACGACGTCCCGGTACGCCTCCCACATGCCCATGCAGTACTTCAGCTCGGGCAGCTCGGCGGCCTCGTGGTTCTGGAAGACCGCGTCGCAGTTGCCCTTGGTCCTGTCCCACTGGTCGGACGCGGCGGCCCACCCGGGCGGCGCGAGGACCCCGACTGCGAGCGCCGTCACCAGCTTGCGAAGCATCGGCTCACCTCTGTTCCGCCCGGGTATTGTACGCCTGTTCGCCCTCCGCGCTTCCTCGGGCCGCGGCGTTCCCTCCGCCGCGGCCCGCCGGGAAGGAACCGGGCGGGAGCGCGGAGCGCGGCCGGACCTACCGCGGCTCCGCGGTCAGCCGCTCGATCTCGTCGAGCGTCGCGGCGAACAGGTCGAACGTCGCCTGCATCGCGTCGGGCTTCGTCAGGTCCACGCCGGCCGCCTGGAGCGTGCGCACCGGGAAGTCCGACCCGCCGCTCTTCAGGAACGCCGCGTACCGCGCGGAGGCGTCCTTGTCGCCGCCGAGCACGGACCGCGAGAGCGAGATGGCCGACATCAGCCCGGTCGCGTACTGGTAGACGTAGAAGTTGTAATAGAAATGCGGGATGTACGCCCACTCGTACCCGTCGTCCGGGCCGATCGCGAACTCCGGCCCGTAGAACTTCCTGACCAGGGACGCGTAGATCTCCGCCATCCGCTCGCTGGTCAGCGCCCCGCCGCTCTCGACCTCCTGGTGCAGCGCGCGCTCGTACATCGCGAACAGGGTCTGCCGGAAGACCGTGGTCCGCAGGTTCTCGATCCGCTTGTTGAGGAGCGCGAGCCGCTCCTCCTTGGCCGTCGCCCCCTTCAGCAGGTGGTCGAGCAGCAGTTCCTCGTTGAACGTGGATGCGATCTCGGCCAGGAAGATGGGAGCGTCCGCGTTCACGTACTCCTGCGCCTTGTGCGAGTACAGGAAGTGCACCGCGTGGCCGAACTCGTGCGCGAGCGTGAAGGCGTCATCCAGCTCGTCCATGAAGTTCAGGAACACGATCGGGTGCTCGCGGTACGCCGCGTTGCAGTACGCGCCGCTGCGCTTGCCCTCGTTCGGGTAGACGTCCACCCAGCCGTTCGCCGGGTCGAGCCCCGCCGCGACCGCCTTCACGTAGTCCGCCCCGAGCGGCTTGATGGCCGCGAGCACCATCTCGACGGCCTCGGGCCACTTCACGTCGCGCTTCGCCTTCGGGAACAGCGGCGTGTAGAGGTCGTAGTAGTGGACCTCGTCCACCTTGAGCATCCGCTTGCGCACGGCGACGTACCGGTGCAGCGTCCGCGGCAGGTTCTGCTCCGTGGTCCGCACGAGCGTGTCGAACACCTCGACCGGCACCGCGTTCGCGTGGAGCGACGCCTCGAGCGCGGACCTGTACCCGCGCGCCCGCGCCATCATCACGTCCGCCTTGATCGCCATGTCGAGCGACGCCGCGAACGACCGCGACCACGCCTTGAGCGTGCCGAAGAACTTCCCGACCGCCTCGCGCCGCACGTCGCGGTTCACCGACGACCGGAACGACGGGAAGCTCGCCATGGTCAGGGCCTTGGGCTTGCCGTCCTCGCCCGTGGTGTCCGGGAACTTCACGTCCACCTCGAGCGCCGAGTGCATGAACGACGGCGCCGCGCGCAGGTCGCCGGTCAGCGCGAGCAGCCGCTCCTGGTCCTGCGTCAGCACGTGCGGCCGCCGCCGGATCAGGTCGTCGAAGTAGTGGGCGTACTTCGCGAGCCCCTTCGCACGACCCGCCATGCCGCGCAGCGCGTCCGGCTCCATCGCGAGCAGTTCCGGCTCGACGAACGACACGGCCTCGCCGAGCCGCGTGAACAGCGCCTGCACGCGGTCGGTCCGCGCCTTCGCCGGCGCGGACGACTGGTCCGTCGTGTAGTCCGCGTCCGCGTAGGCCTGGAGCCGGCCCGCGAGGCGCTTCAGCTCGAGCACCAGGTCCAGGCACTTCTGCATGACGGCCGGGTCGGACGCGAGCGTGCCCCTGCACTTCGCGGCCTCCGGGATGCGGCCGTCCACCTCGCGGAACTGCTTCTCCCACGCGTCCGGCGAGGCGTACAGGTTCGACAGGTCCCACCGGTACATGCGCGGCACGTCCGCGCGCTTCGCGTCACCTTTCGGCGCATACCCTTCCCACTTCACCTTGGCCTCCACCGCGGCAGGCGCGAGCACCGCGAGCGCCGCGATCGCCGCGCCCCACACCTTCAGCTTCCGCATCGCTCGACCTCCCCTCCGCCGGACCGTGCCGGACGGTCGCGGATCCTAGCAGATTCGCCCGCGAGGGGGGCCGGTCCCGGCCCGCAACGCCGGAATCCGACGCGCTTCGACGCCGGGCGAGCGCGAACCCGTGATACGCTCCAGCCCGCCTGAACGGGAGGCCCCCTTGACCCCCACCCCCGCGCCCGCGGACGTCTTCCTGCCGGCGACCCGCGTCATGTTCGTGCTCGCGCACCAGGACGACGAGCTGGCCTGCGCCGGTCTCGTGCGGCGCGCGCCCCCGGACAGCCGGTTCCTGTGGGTCACGAACGGGGACGGGCTCGCGCCGGCCGCCGGGATGGGTCTCGGCAAGTACGCGGAGGCCCGCAGGCTCGAGACCACGGCCGCCATGTCGATCGCGGGCGTGCCCTCCGACCGCCTGCGCTTCCTCGGGCACTCGGAGGTCCTGATCTACAGGTCCCTCGTCCGCCACGCCCGCGAGCCGGGCGCGGCCCACGAGGTCCAGCGCATGATCCGCGACATCGCGGCCCAGGTCGGGTCGGAGGTGCGGGCGTACCGGCCCGACGTGGTGTTCACGCTCGCGTGGCAGGGGGGGCACCCGGAGCACGACCTCGTACACTGCATGGCGCGCGCCGCGGTCGCGGACCGCAAGGACGTCCGGCTCTTCGAGCTGCCCGAGTACGAGCTGGCCTACACGGTCCCGCTGCGCTTCCCGCCGTGGCGGCGCGACCCGGTCCACCGCATCCGGCTGACCGCGGACGAGCTTCTGGCCAAGCGCCGCATGTTCGAGTCCTACCCGACCCAGGCGGAAGGGCTGCGGATGTTCCGCAGGCTGATGACCGGCTACCAGGCGCTGAACGTCCTGCGCGGCCGCCCCGCGGGGTGGGAGGAGTACGCCTCGACCGAGGAGTTCGGCCCCGTGCCGCGCGACCGCGACTACGGGAAGAGCCCGCACTGGCTCGACCTCCTCGACTACGTCGGGGACGACTACGAGGGGATCCCGATCCGGTTCTCGACCATGGTCGGCCCGCTGGCGACCGTCATCGTGGGGGGGTAGGGATCAACGACCACGCGGCCGCGAAGCAGCCGCCGCGGCGACCGCGGCCACCGGGGGGCTCGCGGTCCCGGCGGACTCCGACACCGAGAACTCCTTCCCGTCCCATCGCACCGTCAGCACGCGCCAGGCCACGGGGCGGTCCGCGCCGGCCTTCCACGACACCTGCGGCGTCGCGTCGGTGCCGGCGGCGACGCGGGCCGCGACCAGCCCGGTGCCGTCCGCCTCGGTCGCGTCCGCCGGGACCTGGCCGCCCGCGGCGCCGGGCATGCCGAGCGACAGGCCGAGCGACGCGTCCAGGTCGTCCCAGGTCAGCAGGTGGACCGTGCCGGGCGAGTCGAAGACCTCGGTCCGCTTCATGGCCCGCGACAGCGCCTTGGCCCGCTCCGCGTCGGCCGCGCCGCGCGCCGCGATCATCAGGCGCGCCACCTCGGCCGCGGACCACAGCCGCGCCCACTCGCGCGGGTCGGACGCGGACGGCTCGAGCGCGAGGTCGAAGACCTTGCGGAGCACGCGCAGGGCCTCGTCGGTCCGGCCCGAACCCGCGGCGGCGCGCGCCAGCCGCACGATCGACGCCGGGTCGTCCCCCCCGAGCACGATCAGGGTCTGGTACTGCCGGTACGCGTCCTCGTGCCACCCGTGGCGAAGGAACACGTCGCCCACGCGGCGGCGCGCGGCCGGGTCCCACGCGTTGTTCTCGATCACCTCGGAGTAGGCGCGCCGCGCCGCGTCCGCGTCGCCCTTCTGCGCCAGCAGGTCGCCGAGGATCGCCAGGACCTCGGGCGAGCCCAGCGACGCGTCCCGCAGGCGCCGCGCGACGATCAGGGCCTCGTCCCGCTGCCCGACCCGCACCAGGGCCAGCAGCAGGCGCCGGAGCCCCTCGGGATCGGACGGCCGGAACGCGAGCACGCGCCGCAGCTCGGCGAGCCGCCGTGCCGGGTCCGCGATCGTGCCGAGCACCGCGTCCACGCCCGCCCAGTTGATCAGGGTCGGCATGCCCACGCGCCCCTCGGACACCACGCGCCGGATCAGCTCGGCGCGCAGGTGGTCGGCGACCTTGGGCCGGCCGCGGAACGCGCCCACGACCCGATCCACGTCCGCGGGCCCGCGCACCGTGTCCAGCACGAGGCCGAGCAGCACCCGCTCGGCGCCCCACCCGTCGACCTCGCACGCCGCGACCGCGCCGCGATAGACCGCGAGCGCGCCGTCGAGGCCGCCCGCGACCGCGATCCGCCTCGCCCACAGGTCGCGCCGGACCGGCAGCGGACGGCCCGCCGCGTCGCTGCACACGCCGACCGGCACGAGCGGGCGGTCCGGGCCGATGACCAGCTCGGGCAGCAGCACGCCCCTGCCGGTCGCGAAATCCGCCTTCTGCGGCGGCACGGACTGCCGGTCGTCGTCGCCGCCCTCCCCGAACCAGGCATCGTCGGTCATCGGATCGCCGGCCGGCGGCCGGCTCGAGTGGTCGGTCCTCCTGGCGGCGCCGCGGGCCTCGGAGCGCCCCCCGCCGCCCGGGACCGACGCAGTCCCGAGCCCGCCGTGGGACCCGAAGGCGACCTTCTCCTCCATCGGCGCCGACGCCGGGGCGGGCGGCTGACGGGCCATGACCGGCGCGGGCATGTCGCGCTCCGTCTCCTCCCGCTCCGCCGCGTCCGCGGCCCGGTCGCGGGCCACCGCCTGCGCCGCGCGGTCCTCCAGCACCAGGAACGACGTGTACGGCGTCATCAGCGAGTACTCGAGCCCGAGCGCGATCACCTGCCCGCGGCTCTCCTCGGCGCCGGTCCCGAGCAGGTTCACCAGGTATTCCCTCGCCCACAGCGGCGCGACCCACGCGTTCGCCGGGCCGCTCAGCGCCTCGACCTCGTGGACGCGCTCGAACCTGCGGCCCGCGAGCACCCCGGACACCTTCACCGTGCGCGGCAGCGGGTGGTGCGTCCGCGCGAACAGGCGCACCTCCTGGCCGCGCATCACCTTGCCCGACCCGGACGCGAACACCTGGTCGAGCCCGGCCCCGAGGTCGATCGAGATGTCCGTGATCGTGGCGGTCTTGACCGCGCCGACCACCTCGATCGCGCGCTGCACCGTCTGGTCCGGCAGGTCGATCCGGAGGCCCGCGCCGCCGCCGACCTCGGCGAGCCGCCCGAGCAGCGAGAGGTTCGCCCGCGCGCCGACGCCGACCGTGAACAGGCGGGCCCGCGAGCCCGACAGCGACCGCTTCAGCCGCTCGGTCAGCTCGACCGCGCGCATCTCGCCCACGGTCGGGATGCCGTCGCCCACGTAGACGACCGCGGGCTGCGGCGCGCCGTGCACGAGCGTCAGGGCGAGCCCGAACGTGGACCCGAGGTCGGTCGCGCCCGCGGATGCGGTCTCCGAGAGGCGCTCGATCGCCGCGTCGACGTTCGCCGACGTGGCCTCGGCGAGCCCCTGGACCGCCGGGAAGAGCAGCCGCGGCGCGATGTCCGCCGCCACCAGCGCGAACCGGTCGTTCGCGGACAGCGCGCGCAGGACCGCTTCGACCGCGTCGTTCTTCTGCTTGCGGTCGCCGTCGTCCCCGCCCGCCGAGGTGTCCACGACCACGACGATCGCGGCCTCCGGCACCGGCACCGCGTCCCAGTCCGCCTCCGGGACCCAGCGCGCCATCAGGTAGTCCGCCTCGCCGCGCGGGGACGCGAAGCGCAGCACCTGGAGCGGGCTCGCGGGCCGGGCGTCGCGCATCTCCAGCAGGAAGTCGCCGCGGGGGGTGAAGCCGGACCGCCGCATCGTGACGCGCTTGTGACCCTTGTCGGTCTCGATGCGCGCGCCCCGGACGGTCGCGACCTCCACCTCCTCGCTCCCCACGTCCACGCCGAGCGAGAACTCCTGGACCCGCGCGCCCTCGCCGTCGCCGAGCGGGTAGACGTAGCGGGTCACGCCGGCGATGCGCGGCAGGATCTCCGAGTAGCCGAGCACCACGGTCCGCTCGCCCGCGGCCGGGACCGGGTGGATGCGGGCGCGGTAGGTGCGGCCGTCCACCCATTCGAGCAGCGCCGGGTCGATGGCCCGGGCGATCGCCGCCTCGTACGCGGCCGCGGCCTGGCGGCGCTCCACGACCTCGCCCTCGACGAGGCGACCGTCCACCTCCAGCGCGAACCGCGTGACCGCGGCGCCCTCGGGCAGGGTGAACCAGTACCAGCCCTCGACCGGCGTCCCCGACGGGTTGAAGAACGCCTGGGTCACCTCGGTGCGGGCGATGCCGTCGCGCACCCAGGCGCGCACGTCCTGGCGGCGGACCTGGAGGGGCTGGGGCCGCGACCCGGGCCGCGCGCGGTCGATCGCGTAGATGCGCCCGGACGCCCTGCCCGCGGACGACGGCAGCACCCCGTGGTCCGCCATGCCGCCGGTCCAGTCCTCCCAGAAGTCGTTCGGCTTCGTGGCCGGGGCGCCGCCGCCCTCGACCGTGGCCGTCTCGCCGGCGCCGACCTCGGCCCGGCCGCCCGGGGACTCCACGACCGCGATGCCACGGACCACCACGACCCGGACCTTGCCCCCGGCCACGGCGACGTCGAGGCCCGCCTTCTCGGCGGTCACCCGCGTGCCGCCCGCGAGCACGGACACGAGCCCGTCGTCCACCTCCGGGACCTCCAGCCACGCCTCGCCGCGGTCCAGCACGGCGCCGTCGTCGGCGAGCACGAGCCGCGTCCCGTCGCGCAGGAACACCCCCGTGCCGGACGACAGCCTCACGAGGCAGCGCCCGCCCGGGCCGACCTCGAGCGCCGCGCCCGCCGGGAGCAGGTCGCCCGTGACGAGCCTCCGGGCGCCCCCCCCCTCGGCCGGGGTCGCCTTCACCTCCCCCGCGGCCAGCTCGATGCGGCTGGCGAGCGTGGGCGCGGTACGGGGCGGGGCAGGCTTCGCTCCGGAGACGGTCGCGACGAGCACGAGCGCGACGGCGAGTCCGATCGATGTACAGGTGTGGCGCGGCAGCATGGCGTTTGACCTCCCTCGTTCGAATCCAATCCCCCGCGAGACCGCGGGAACAGGGGGATTGACGGAGCCGCGCGCGGAACGATCTGCGGGATGCAACGCCCGCCGGCCGCGGGGTAGCGCGGCTAGGCCTCGTCGAGACCGGCCTGCGTCCGGATGCGCCTGATCTGCTCGGCCTCGGGGATCCGAAGCGCCTCCGCGTCGGCCAGGGCCGACCGGAGGAGGTCGTCGGCCTCGCGGCGGTCAGCGCGCCGGCCCCGCTTCAGCAGAAGCACGGCGATGCCGGCTCGGCAGACGAGGCGCTCCCGGGTGTTCCCGGGGCCAACGAAAACCGGCAGCGCCTCCCCGCGAAGGATCCGGAGGGCCTCGACCCGGTCTCCACGGGCCTCGAACACCGCCGCGATGTAGCTGGCCATCACGGCGTGACTGAGTTCGTCGATCGAGGCCTCCCGGGCCAGGGCGATCGCCCGGTCCTGGTCGGCCGCGGACCGCGCCCGCGTTACGAGACCGGCCACATGCCGGGCACGGGCCTCGGCCCGGACCCGGGCTTCCCAGGAGGGCGGCGCAGGCGCGGCGCCGGCGGGTGCCGGCACCCCCGGGGCAGCGCAGGCATCAGCCGCCGCATCCACGTCGCGAAGGGCGTCCGCCTGAAGTTCGATCAAGTCCAGCCCGCGCACCGCGTAGAGGCGCACGAGGGCCCGCGCCAGATCGACGAGCGGACGCGACGCGGGGGGGGCTTCGTCCCGCACCCGATCGAGGCGCCGGAGGACCGCCACAACGCTCGCAGCAAGGCCCTCCGGCAGGGGATCGACCCCAAGGGGCAGCACCTCGAGCGCCCTCAGCACGTCCGCGGCCTCGCGGAGCACGGGCAGGTCGGGTTGCTGCCCCCCGACCCGAGCCGCCAGGAGGTCGGCGCAGTCCGTGCGCCCACCCGGGAAGGCCGAGGCGACGGACGCGAGCAGGGCCGGAAGGTCGGCCGCCGCTGCGGCGGCCGGAGGCCGGTGGCGTTCCGCGAAACCGCGGGCCGCCGGAGTCCACGCCTCCGGGGCGAGCCGGGCCTCGAGCGCGGCGAGGACCGGATCCTCGGTCGCCCGCGCAGCCAGGGGGCCGAGGCTCTCGTGGCCGCGGGTGCAGCGAGCGAGCCCGATCCGCTCCAGCGCGGCGCAGCCTGCCTGGAAGGCCTGAGCGTCGGGGGGTTCCGCGCCGCCGGCCAGGACGACCTCCAGCGCCGGACGGGCTTCCTCGGGCGGCAGGCGGGACAACCGCGCAGCGAGGCGCTCGCCCGCCGCGACCATGAGGCTCCGCCGCCAGTCGCCCGCGGCCGTGCCCCGGTCCGCGTGTCGCGTGCGGTGGTCGATCGCGGCCGCGACCAGCTCCACCAGCTCGACGGGGTCGGGGGTCAGGGCGGCCGCCTCCGGGACCGGGAGCGCGGCGAAGCCGAGTCCGGCCAGCGGATGGCCCGGGTCGGCGGCGACCTTCGCGAGGTGCCGCATCACGACCGGCTTGACCGCCTTCTCGAGCCAGCCGGTCCGCCCCGCCGGAGCGGTCCGCGCCTGCACGAACACCCAGCCGGGCCCCGGAACCGCGTCAAGCGCCCCTTCGACGTCCTCCGGCACGTCCACCGGATCGTCCATCCTCACGATCAGGAGCGTCTCGGTGCCGAAGCCGGCCTTCCGTCCCATCGTCGCGAGCAGGGACCAGGTCGTGTCCACCCGGTACCGCACGCCGCGCAGCCCCGGGGCGAGGAGGTCGCCGAGCCGCTCCACATCGTCCAGCGTGTAGTAGGGCGGGATCCAGTACCGGCCCGGGCCGAGCGGGATCTCCAGGCCGTCAAGACGGATCGGGAGGAGCCGCATGCCCCGCCTCCGTCCCCTGCACGGGCTGGATCAGGAAAAACAACTCGGGGTCGAGCGTGAACTCGGTCGGGTGCCAGAAGTCGCGTGGCAGGACCGCCTGCCGGTTGAAGAGCTGCTCGAAGACCGCGTTGTTGCCCTGGCAGGCCTCCAGGACCCGCTCCTTCGGCACCCACTCGTCCGGCGATGTGAAGACGCTCGCGAGCCTCCGCAGAACCGGCAGCGAGATCACGGAGTACGTGGACTCGGCGAACCGGTCGAGCGCAGGGGCCAGCCGGGCCGGATCCAGCACCTCCCAGCGAGCCACGTAGTCGAACCACGTCATGAATGCCAGCGCCGTCGTCGCCCGGTCCGCGAGGGATCGGATGGCCAGCCGCGCCGGCTCCTCGCCGACCTCCGCTCGGACGGCCGGCGCTTCCCTTGCGAGCCGCCGCTCCAGCGCCTCGACCAGGTGGGCCGCCCCGAGCCGCTTGAGGATCCGGCGGTTCGACACCTCGCGGGGCACGATCCCGCAGAAGTACAGCCGCATGCTGAGCACGAGGGCGATCGGCGCCTGCTTCAGGTCGAGCAGACGCTGGATGTCCCGGCGCACCGTCTCGCGGTCCGCATCGGTGAGGAACTCGTGCCGCAACTCGTCGAGGTTGTCGAGGTGCAGCACGACGTTGTATCCCTGCTCCCGGATCGCGTCGAAAAGGTCGCACAACAGCCCCACGACACGGGCGTCGTCGAACGACACCTTCCCGGTCAGGGACCGGATCTCCGTGTCCGAACGCTCGAACGAGACCCCCCCCTCGGCCTCGATGTTGCCGAGCAGCCGCCTTCGCCCCTTGAGCCCGACGACCGACTTGAACCGGGACAGGCGCTCGTGCGCCGTCTTCAGCTCGACCTCGGTCATCCGCGCGATTTCCTCGATCGCGCCGACGGCGGCAATCAGGGCCTCCGGGACCGCCTGGAGGCTGGCCTTCAGCGACCGCAGCTCCTCGTCCACCCCCTGCGCGACCCGGACGAGGACCTCGCGCGCGGACCGCCGGTTCCGGCAATCCACCTCGACGACGAGGGTATCCCCCGAATGTCGCTCCCGGATATCGTGGAACACCGAACCGACCAGGATCGATTTCCCGACCCCCTTCTCGCCGGTGATGCAGACGGCCCTTCCGAGGCGATCGTCCTTCAGGCGGAGGTAGCCCTCGATGGCCTGGAGGAACCAGCGCCGCTCCTCCTCGCGGTCCACGAAGAGGTCGTGAGCGACGGCGTTCGGATCGAAGTAGTCGGGCAGCAGCATCGCCCCGCCTCTTTGGGCTGACCCCGACGGCACCATCTTATCCGCGAGCCCCGGCAGTGACAACCGGACGACGGGATTGCAGGGCGGGTCGTCGACGGGAAGAAACGACGCCACAGCAGGAGCACCCGCGACCGCATGCCCCGCGCCCCCGCGCGCTCCGCGCGGTCCGCGATTGACCCCGAACCCTCACAGGTCTAGTATCCGCCCCGACTTTCACCCCTCTCCCGGGGGCCAGGAGGAACGCAATGAGGACCAGGCTCGGGCTCGCGTGGGCCGTTGTCGCGGTGGCGGCGCTCGCCGTGGCGGCGACCGGGTGCAAGAAGAAGGACGGGGAGCCCGGCAAGGCGGGCGCGGCCGCGGCCGCGGCGCCGAAGGCGGACGTCGGGTCGGTCAGGTTCCCGGACAACGTGCTCGCGTTCGGCGGCGTGAAGTCGCTCGACGACACGACGACCGCGATCGCCGGCCTCGTGGCGAAGTTCCAGCCCCAGATGGCCCCGATGGTCTCGGCGCAGATCCCGGCCCTCCTCCAGGGCCAGGTCCTCGGCGTCAAGAACATGACGTGGCTCGACTCGAAGAAGCCGATCCGGTTCGCGTTCCTGGACTACAAGCAGTTCGCCGATCCGATCGTCCTGGCCTTCCCGCACAAGGGCAAGGACCAGGTCACGGCGGCCCTCCCGGACAACAAGGCGGCCGGCGCGCCGGACAACGAGACGAAGTTCTCGTCGCCGATGGGCCAGGAACTGTACGTCAACTTCGCGGGCGATTTCGTGGTGTTCACGATGGCCCCCAAGGCCTTCGCCGCGGTCAAGGACTTCGTGGGCGGCGACCTCGCGAAGTACGACCTGACCGAGCTTGCGGACGTCCAGGTCTCCGCGCGCAACCTCGACCGCATCGCGGGCCCGGAGATCGAGGCCGCGCAGAAGCGGCTCGTGGAGCAGGCCGCGGCGCCCTCGCCCATCCCGCTCCCCGGCATGCAGAAGCTGCTCCAGGACGAGGTCGCGATGCTGCTGGACGTGTTCCGGCAGACCGAGGTCGGCCGCCTCGTGCTCCGGTACGACGGCGACAACCTCGTGCTCCGCGCCGGGCTGAAGGTCGTCGAGGGCAAGGGCCTCGCGAAGTTCGCGGGCGCCACGAAGGACCGCAAGCTCGAGCTGTACAAGACCCTCCCCGCGGGCGGCTGGCTGATCGCGGCGTCCAACGTGGATCCGACGCTGTTCGAGGGCTGGAGCAAGCTCGGCATCGACTTCTGGGCCGACCTGCTCAAGCTCGACCCGACCGAGAAGGCGAAGATCGAGGGCCTGATGAAGGCCGCGATGGAGCAGCAGACCGGCGACTCCGCGTTCTACGTGGGCCGGCAGGCCGACTTCCCGTTGTCGATCGTCACGATCGCGGGCGTGAAGGACGGCGCCAAGGCGCGCGACGTCACCCTCGACACGTACGCGTTCCTGTTCTCCAAGCTCGGCACGCTGGTCGAGCAGTACGCCGGCCCGACCGCCGGCAGCCTGCCGAAGCTCGACTGGACGTCGTTCAAGGCGTTCGCGGACGGCCTGAAGCCGGTGCTGGCCGAGACGGGCGTGACCATCGGCATCCGCGCCGAGGACGTTGCGGGCGTGAAGGTCGATGCGGTCGAGCTGGCCGTGGACTACTCGAAGCTGCCGGTCGGCGCGGACCCGCAGGTGCAGTCCGTGGCCAAGGTCGTCGGCAACAAGCTGTCCCTCGCGGTCGGCTTCGGCAAGGACAAGATGTACGCGGTGCTCGGCAGGGACGCGGTCGCGGACATCGGCAAGGTCTCCAGGGAGGCCGGCGGCGGCGGGCAGCTCGCCGCGTCGATCCAGCAGTACGGCGCGGGCACCAACCCCGCGATCGCGGCCTACCTGTCGTTCGTGGACCTGATGAAGCTGATCGCGCTCTTCGACGACACAGTGACGCGCCAGATGCCGGCGATCGCGACCGCGTCGTCCGACATCGGCTTCACGTTCATCGCCGGCGGCCACGGCGACCGGATCATCGACGCCGTCGTCGCGGTGCCGGTCACGAAGATCGCGGCGCTCGTGCCGAAGCCCGGCATGGGTCCGGCCCCGGTCGCGCCCGCCCCCGGCGGCGCTCCGATCGCCCCGACGCCGTAGCCATCTTCCGCAGATCGGATCGGACAAGCCCCACCCGCCGGGTCCCCGGCCGAAGACGTCGCCCTGCCCCACGCCGCGGAGAGACGCGCCGCCGATCAGCGGGCGACGTCTTCTACATTCGTGAAAGGGACCCGGCGGGGGAACAGGGCTCCCGCAAGTGGTGCATCGTGCAGCGGACCTGGCCGAGCCCTACCGCCGCTCGTCGACCCACCGGTCCTGCATCCGGTACAGCGTCCGCCGGTTCACGCCCAGCACGCGCGCGGCGCGGTCCTTGTTGCCGCCCATGTGCGCGAGCACGCGCTCGACGTAGCGGCGCTCGAGGTCGCGGAGCGTCGGGAACTCGCCCGGTCCGAACCAGTCGGGCGCGGACTCCTGGGCGGCCGCGACCGGCAGGTCCTCGACGTCGAGCACGTCGCTCCGCGTCAGGACGCACAGCCGCTCCATGATGTTCTCCAGCTCGCGGACGTTCCCGTCCCACGCCCGGCGCTGCAGCGCGTCCATGGCGCGCGGCGTCACGCGCTTCGGCTTCGTGCCGGTGTTCTCGGCGTGGCGTCGCAGGAAGTGGTCCACCAGCAGCGGGATGTCCTCGACGCGCTCGGACAGGAGCGGCAGGCGGACCGGCAGGACGCTCAGGCGGTAGTAGAGGTCCTCGCGGAACGTGCCCTCCTTCACCGCCTGCTTCAGGTCGCGGTTGGTGGCCACGATCACGCGCGCGTCCACGGACGACGCCTTGTTGCCCCCGATCGGGCGCACCACGCGGTCCTGCAGCACGCGCAGCAGCTTGGCCTGGAGCCCGAGCCCCATGTCCCCGATCTCGTCGAGGAACAGGGTCCCCCCCGACGCCTCGACGAACAGGCCGCGCCTCGCCTGGTAGGCGCCCGTGAACGCGCCGCGCGTGTGGCCGAACAGCTCGCTCTCGAGCAGCCCTTCCGGGATGGCCGAGCAGTTGATCGGCACGAACGGCCCGGTCGCACGCGGACCGGAGTAGTGGATCGCGCGCGCGACCAGCTCCTTGCCGGTGCCGGACGCCCCCAGGATCAGGACGTTGCTGGCGGAATCCGCGACGAGCCTGACCAGCCGGAACACCTCGGTCATCGCCTTGCTGTGGCCGACGATCTGCTTGAAATCGTAGCGGTCCTGGACCTCGCGCCTGAGGCGCCGGTTCTCCTCCATCAGGCGCCGCTGCTCGACCGCCTTGGCGACCAGGGCCTCCAGCTCGCGCAGCTTGAACGGCTTCGTGACGAAGTAGAACGCGCCGGCCCGCATCGCCTCGATGGCGCGGTCGATCGAGCCGAACGCCGTCACCATGATCACCGGGATCTCGGGCCGCTCGGATCGCAGCGTCGCGAGCAGGTCCATGCCGTCCACGTCCGGCATCCGGAGGTCCGTGATGACCACGTCCGGGTCCGACCGCTTGACGACCTCGAGCGCCTCCCGCCCGTCGTGCGCGGCCTCGACCTCGTATCCCGCCCCCCCCAGGAAATCGACCACGAGATCGCACATGTCCTTCTCGTCGTCGACGATCACCACCGACTTCCGTTCCTTGTCCAACGCTGCCCCTCCCGTCCCCGAACCCGAGCCCGCCCCCCGACCCTTCGCGCCGGAACGGCGCGGGACCTGCCGCGCCGGGACGGCGAAGCGACTCTAGCGCGAAGCGTGGCAAACTGCCACACCGTTCCCCAAATCGTCGGTCCGACGCAGCCGGGGGCGAGCGGATGGGG
>Ga0194127_10002697_pt1 | contig 23691 bp, 21 predicted proteins | sample TA2KigC100mmetaG_FD_148624 | JGI IMG/M metagenome (GOLD analysis project Ga0194127, IMG submission 148624) | Freshwater microbial communities from Lake Tanganyika, Tanzania - TA2015036 Kigoma Deep Cast 100m | ecosystem: Environmental > Aquatic > Freshwater > Lake | place: Tanzania: Lake...
GACAAGGCGCGCGCCCGCGACTACGAGTGGCGGGCGCGCGTGCGCGTCACGGGCCCGCAGGCCTCGAGCGTCTACTGCCGCAACTTCAGCTTCGCGGCCGGCCAGGCGGCCAGCTTCGAGGAGCGAGACGCGCACCCGAGCGCGGTCGAGTACCTGCTCGGCGCCCTCGGCGCCGATCTCGCCGCCGGCTTCGCCAACGAGTGTGCGCGGAGCGGTCTCACGGCCGACGACATCGAGCTCACCGTGCGCGGGCGCCTCGCCGACGTGCTCGCGCACCTCGGTCTCGCCGACGGCGACCCGGCCCTCGCGCGCATCGAAGTGAAGTGCTTCCTCTCGACTCCGGATGACGAGGCGGCCGCCCAGGCCGCCTGGCTGCGCGCCCAGGCGCGCTCGCCCCTGCTCGCCACCCTGCGCAAGGCAGTAGCAGTGGACCTGCGCCTCAGCCTGGTCTGAGGCGCCTGGGAAGAGGAGACGCGATGTTCACGGTGACCCAGGTCGGCAGCTGGCCCCGCTCGCGCGAGCTGCTGCGCGCGCTGCGCGAGAAGCAGGCCGGCCGTCTCGCGCGCGCCGACTTCGAGCGCCTCGCCGATGCGGAAGTGCGCCGCTGCGTCGAGGCGCAGATCGCCGCCGGCGTGGACCTGCTCGTCGACGGTGAGCAGCGTCGCGACAACTTCTACTCCTTCATCACCGACAAGCTGGACGGAACGCGCCTGATGTCGCTGGCCGACATGCTCGACACCGTCGAGGACAAGTCCAGCTTCGAGGAGATGCTCGCCACGCTCGACGTGCCGGCCTCGGCGATCAAGAACCCCACATGCGTGGGTCGGCTCTCTCGGCGCGAGCCGCTGGCCGTCAGCGAGCTGCGCTTCCTGCGCCAGCTCAGCGACCTGCCGGTCAAGATCACGCTGCCCGGCCCCTACCTACTCACCCGCTCGATGTGGGTGGGCGCGCTCACGAAGGGCCACTACGCCGACAAGCTCGAGATGGGCGAGGACGTGGTGCGCATCCTGCGCGAGGAGCTGATCGAGCTGGCGGCCGCCGGCGCGGACTTCGTGCAGTTCGACGAGCCCGTGCTGACCGAGATCGTCTTCGGCGAAGCGAACGAGCGGCGCACCTTCATGTGAGCGACCTTGGCCACCCGCCGTGACGCGGGGAGCGAGCTCGCCTACGCCGCCGACCTGCTGAACCGCGTGATCGCGGGCGTCGACGGGGTGCGCACGGGGATCCACGTCTGCCGCGGCAACTGGAGCCGCAACGAAGAAGTGCTGCTCACGGGCGACTACGCGCGGCTCTTGCCGGGCTTCAGCGCCATGCAGGTGCAGCAGTTCGTGCTGGAATACGCGACGCCGCGCGCGGGCGACATCGCCGTGATCGGCGAGGCGCTGGGCGCGCGGGAGATCGGCCTCGGCGTGGTGAACCCGCGCACGGAGACGGTCGAGAGCGTCGGGGAGATCGTCGCCCAGGTGGAGCGCGCGCTGGCCTGGTTCGCGCCCGAGCGGATCTTCCTCAACCCGGACTGCGGCTTCGGCTGCTTTGCGAACCGCTGCGTGAACGACGCCGAGACGGCCACCGCGAAGCTGGCCGCGATCGCCGCGGCGGCGCGCGTGCTGCGCGAGCGCTACCCCGCCACAGCGGGGCCGGGCGGCTAGAGCGCCGCCAGGCGCTTCTGCTGGCTGCCTTCGCGGCGCTAGCCGAAGCGGAGTGTACACGTGTACAAAACGAGCCGCCTGACCTGGTCCTGAGGCGGCAAGTGCTGGCGCGCGACAGTCACGGCCGCCAAGCGCTGGGCTGCCGCCCCAGGTGCTTGCTCACTGGCCGATTGGCGCCGGCAGGGCGAGCGGCTAGGGCTCGGCCGTGGCGCGCAGCTGCGGCCGCCTGCGCCCGGTGAGCAGGGCCGCCACGCCGAGGAAGGCGACGAGGCCGGCCGCGCCGAAGGCGGCCTCGGTCCTCAGCATGCCGCCCGCGCCCCAGCGGCCGTGGGCCCAGCCGTCGATGCGCGTCATGTAGTAGATCGGCGTGTTCGAGAGCGAGGCGTAGACGTTGTACTTCGTCGCCGCGGCGCCCTTGCCCATCGCCTCGAGCACGAAGGCCGTGAAGCCGGCGAAGGTGAGCCCCGTGATGAAGGCGTAGAGCAGCGTGAAGAAGACGTACATCGACTCCGTGCGCGGAGCCGCCGCCATCGCCAGCGCGCAGAGCGCCTGGAGCACGCCGTAGAGCGCGTAGGCCGCCTTGCGGTTCATGCGGTCGCAGGCCCAGCCGCCGGCGAGGCAGCCCAGCGCGGAGACGATCCCGCCGAGCACGCCCGTCGCCACGGCCACAGTGTTCGCCGAGGCCCGCCAGTCCCCCGCCACCGCCGACCAGAGCCCCGAGGCCGCGCCCGAGCCGATGGGCAGCACGCACAGAATGAGCGCCAGCAGGCCGAGGCGCGAGCGCGCGACCTGCCAGAGGTCGGCGCCGACGTCGGCCAGGCGGCGCGTCAGGCGCCCCTCGCGGTGCGCGGCCGGCGGCTCGTCGACGAAACGCAGGGCCAGCGCGCAGGCCAGGCAGGCGATGGCGACCAGCGCCGCGGCCATCCAGGGCGCAGGCAGGCGCTCGGCGAGGAGCAGCCCGGCGCCGCCGCCCAGCCCGTAGCCCCCCAGGTTGCCGGCCTGGAACCAGCCGCCCGCGCGGCCCTTCTCGGCCTCGGGCGTGGCGTAGGCCATCAGGCTCTCGACGGCCATGCCGAGGAAGGTGACCGCCAGGTTCGAGATCACGACGATCGCAGAGAGCCAGGGTAGGCTGGCGGCCGTCATCGGCAGCGCGCCCGTGCCGAAGATGCCGAGGGCGCTCAGCACCGCTGCGATCAGGTACCACTGCTTGCGCGTGAGCGTGGTGTCCGCGATCGGCGCCCAGAGGAACTTCCACGTGTGCGGGATGAAGCCGATCGCGATCAACGAGGCCGTCTGCGCCACCGTGATGCCCGCCTGGGTGAGCAGGTAGGCCACGGCCACCGAGAGGTAGCCGGCCATCGCGCCGAAGGGCACGATGAGCACCATGTAGACGGCCGGGTGCGTGTGGCGGGGCGCGGCGGGGTTCTTCATCAGATCCGCTCCGCGCGCATCACGAGCTGGTCGCCCTCGCGGTGCACGGGCATGGCGAAGGTGAAGCGGTCCACCTGCAGGGCCAGCTCGAGGTCGGCGAGGGGAAACTCGGGGTGGGCGGCATCGGTGAAGTTGCGGCCCCAGGTCGAGACGCGCACCCGCTCGAGCAGGGGCGGCAGCTCGAGCGCGCGCCCGCGCAGGCTGGCGGCGATCAGCTCGGCGCAGGCGATGTCCTCGTCGCCGTCCTCGCCCGGCAGCACGCCCGTGGCGACGAGGGTGACGCCCCCGCGCACGTGGCTGGCCAGGTACTCGACCGTGGCGCGCGCGTTGCAGAGGCCGGCGGCGAGCAGCGGCCCCGCCTTCTGCGCGCGGACCAGCCCCTGCGTGCCGGCGCTGGTGCGCTGGATCAGCGTGTGGCCCGACAGGTCGAGGCCGCGCAGCTCCGACGGCGAGTTGCCGAAGTCGAAGCCCGGCACGCGCAGCCCGTTCTTCTCGCCCATGATCAGGGCCTCCGGCAGGGCTTCGCGCAGGCGGAAGGCCTCGTCGATCTCGCCGGCGAGCACGATGCGCTCGGCGCCCGCGGCGAAGGCGAAGGCGGCCGTCGTGAAGGCGCGCAGGACGTCGATGGCAACCAGCGCGCCGGTGGCCTCGGCGCAGTCGGCGAGCGTGGCGTGGCGGATCTCCAAGGGGTTCCTCCGGGAAGGCCCCATGCATAGCGCATCCCGGCCCGAAAAAAAAGCCCGGAGGCGGGCGCCTCCGGGCCTCGATCGCCGCGCGCCGGGGCTAGAAGCCCAGGCTGTACATCACCTGGAAGTTGAACTGGCTGTGCGTGACGGCCAGCGTCGTGTTGCTGTTCTCCTGCTCCACCTCGGGCGCCACGGCAAAGGACAGGTTCAGGGCCTGCCGCTCGGCGAAGTTGAGCCCCAGGCCGCCCGTGAAGTGGTTCTCCTCGATGGCCGGGAAGAGCGGGTTCACGAACTCGTCCGGGATCGGATTGCTGGCGATGACCGCGCCGCCGCGCAGCACCAGCAGCTCGCTGGCCCGGAAGGCCGCGCCGAGGTTGATCACCGACTGGTCCTCCCATTCCTGGTAGAAGGTGATGCCGACGCTCTCGCCGTCGAGATCGCCGCCCTCGGCCGTGAAGGTCATCTTGAAGTCGGCCATCGTGTCCGCCCACTGAATGAGCTTGTAGTCGGCGGCCAGCACCCAGCGCTCCGCGGGCGAGAAGGCGACGCCGAGGCCCAGCACGGCCGGCCACTGGAAGTCCTCCACCGCCATCGAGCCGGGGATTGCCTCGCCGATGAGGCCGCTGCCGTCGCCCTCGTAGAAGGCCATCACGGCCTCGTCGGCCTCCCAGTCGCTGAGGGCAGTCTTCAGGTGATAGGTGGCGCCGACGGCGAAGTCGGGCGTCGCCTGGTAGACGAAGCCCAGCTTGCCGGCGAAGCCCGTGCCCTTGGCCGCGCCCGTGAAGTCGCTGTCGTCGGCGAACTCGATGCGGGCGTAGTCGTCGGCGGCCAGCATGCCGCCCGTCATCATGCCCTCGATCGCCTGGCCGAAGCCGGCGCTGACATCGGCCTCGCCGAGCACGTGGCTGCCCATGAAGTCCATGAAGGAGCCCGGCGCGGGACCGGAGGGTGCCGCGGCGTCGCCGACGACGAAGGGCATCTTCAGGTCCATGCCGCCCCAGACGAAGTCGAGCGTGGCGGCGAGGGTGAGCTTCTCGTTCAGGGCGTAGGCGACCGGCAGCATCGCGCGGCCGACGCTGACCTGCGAGAGCACGTCCTCGCCCGTCGGGCCGGCCATGAAGGTCTTCGACGCGTACTCGGTGCCCATGCCGCCCTGGCCGAAGACGCCGAGGCCGTAGGTGAGGGCGCCGCCGCGGCGATAGTAGCCGAGCGCGGGCATCCAGAACGCCGTGGCGTCGGAGTCGGCGCTCAGGTCCATCGCCTCCATCGCCACCGCGACCGAGGGGCCGAGCGAGCCGAGGGCGAGGTCGAGGCGCGCCTCGCCATCGGGCAGGAGGCCCAGGGTAGCGGGGTTGTTCATCAGGGCCGCGGAGCCATTGTCGAAGGCAATGGCCGCGCCGCCCATGCCGTGAGCGATCGGGCCGTAGCCCTCGAGGTTCATGCCGTCGGTGGCCGCCGCCGCCGAGGCGAGCAGCAGTAGGCTGAGGGCGACCGCCCCTTGCCGGATCCAGGTCGTGTTCATGCGCACTCCTCGCACCAGGCGGGAAAGGGTCTTGTGAAGACCTTCACAGGGTAGCGCGAACGAGCGCGGCTTCAAGGTCCGATTTGTGTTTCGTGTTTCCGGAACTACAGCGGTGAGCGGCACTTACCGTCTGGCGGCAGTCTACTTCCTGTCGGGCAGGAGGTCCTCGCGGCTCTTGAAGACGCGCTCGGGCAGCTTGTCGTAGACGAGGTAGACGTTCCCCGCGCCCCCCACCCGCAACGGGATGCCCGCCTCCGGCGCCGTGATGGGCGCTCCGAATTCGAGCCGGCGCGTGCTGCCGTCGGCCAGGCTCAGCTCGACGCCGCGCCGCGCGGCCGCGAAGCCGTGCTCGGCGGCGGGATCGAGCACGTCCGTGGCGCGGATGCTGGCCAGGGCGCCGAGCAGCGCGTCCGTCTTGGCGCGGTCCAGCTCCTTCTTGCCCGCCAGCCAGCGGTACTGCGCGCGCCCGGCGGCGCTGGTGTCCGCCGGCGCATCGAAAGTCTTGGCGAGGGTGAGCGTCTTGTCGCCGTCGCTCAGCGCGACCCCGTTCACCTGCTGGCGGTCCACGCTGAAGACGCCGAGGTCGAGCAGCCCGCGCGGCGAGGGCTCGCGGTTCTCGCCCCAGACCCCGATGTCACCGAGCAAGTTGCCGCCTGCCGCGTAGGCGCGCTTCTCGCCGGCCTTCATCGCGAAGCAGCCGGCGGCGCCGCTCAGGCGCTCGCCGAGCAGCAGGTGACCCAGCTCCTTGCCGCCGAGATCGTAGGCGATGAGGTGAACGGCGCGCTTCTCGTCGAGGGCGTAGTCGGCCAGCACCGATTCGCGGTCGGAGCGGAACTCGCCCCTCAGCCCGACCAGCCCGCCGAGCAGCCGCTCCAGCTTGTCGGCGGCGGCCGGGTGGCCGTAGCTCGTGTCCACGCGCCAGTCCATGCCGCTGCGCGTGAGCTCGATCTTGCCCGCGCCCGGGCCGTCGATGACGAGGCGCCCGATGTCCCCCGTCGCTACGGCCGGGAAGAGCACCTCGAAACTGGGCTGCGACAGCTTCGACTCGTGGCTGCTGCGCTGGACGAACTTGAGACCGATCAGCACGAGCAGCACGGCGCCGAGGATGAACAGGGGCCGGGTCTTCATCGTCGCCTCCTAGCGCGCGCGGCCGGCCAGGCCGGCCTGGTAGGCGGCCGTCTCCTTGCGCCGCATGACCAGGCGCAGGATGCCGTAGAACGCGAAGAGCAGGGGCACCAGCCCCACGGTGAAGATGCGATAGGCGAGCTTCTGCCCCGCCGCCAGCGGCTTGATGCTGCGCTCGGTGATCAGCTTCGAGCGGATGCCGATCAGGTCGCCCTCGAGCGCCAGCGCGTCGACCGCGTTGAGCAGGAGCATTGCGTTCTGACCGGCCTGGATGAAGGGCTGCTCGAAGAGCTTGCCGCAGCCGGTCAGCACGAGCTGGCTGGGCGCCGCCTTCAGGCTCGCCGGCGGCTCGGCCGCCGCGGCGCTGTCGCCGGCGGCCGGCCAGGCGGGCCGCGCTCCGGCGGGAGCCGGGAACTGCCCGTCGACGAGGAAGGCGAGCGGCAGCGTGGGCTCGAGCTTCTGGCCCTGCATCGTCACGTCGGCCTGCACGAGCGGCGCCCCGCTGAAGGCCTTGCGCCAGGAGTTCTGGCTGGTGCTGAAGAGGGTCCGGCTACCCAGGTTCAGGCCGGCGAGTCGCGCCGGGTCCTTCGCGAGGTCCGTGCCCCAGAGGTAGAAGAGCGTCTCGATGCGGTTGGTCATCTCCAGCTCGCGGTTGATCTGCTCGCCGCGCACGGCGATCTGCATCGGCGCCCGCACGGGCTCGGCCGTCTGCAGGCGCATGCCCATCACACTGCGCGTGCTGGGGATCGAGATCACCTCGCACTCGTTGTCGAAGAGCATCTCCTGGCGCACGGCGAGGCCGTACTCCTTCAGCAGCTCCTCGAGCCCCGAGGCGCGCTGCTGCGCGGCGATGCGGAAGCCGCCGCGCGGGTCGGACTGGTAGTCGTACTCGTGGTTCTGCACGGCGATCACCGCGCCCACGCCCTCGTGCAACGCGCGGCCGATCTCCCAGGCCTGGCGGGCGTCGAGGTTCGCGGGGCCGAGCACGAGCAGCGCGTCGGCGTCGGGCGGAATCGGCGAGTCCTGCGTCAGCTCGATGCGGCGCACGTCGTAGTGCTCCTCGCTCAGGAGCTGCTGCACGCTCTCCCAGGTGTCGGGCAGCTCGGGGATCTGCATGCCCATCTGCATGTACATCGCCGCCATCTGCGGGTCGAGCTGCGGCCTCGGCGCGAAGAGCGCCACCACGGGCCGCTTCTCCTGGGTCAGCCGGTAGACGCGGCTGACCAGCTCGTACTCGAGGGTGCTCAGGCTCTGCGGCAGGACCTGCGGCAGCAGCTCCTCGGGCTTGTCCTTGTAGGCCAGCGTGATCGCCGAGTAGATCAGCTTGACGCCGATCTCGTCCTTGTCCACCGACTGCACCTGGAAGGGCCGCACGCCCTTGCTCTGCAGGAGCTGCTGCATCTCCTCGTCGTCGCTGGGGTCGTGCACGCCGAACTGCAGCATGCCGTCCGAGGCGTCGGCGTAGTCGCGCAGCTTGTCGCTGACGTCGCGCTCGAGGGTCTTCAGGCCCGTCGGCATCTTGTCCACGCGGGTGACGTAGAACTTCACCTGCACCGGCACGGCGAGGCCGCCGAGGATCTTCTGGCCGGACTCGGAGAGCGTGAAGAGGCGGTCCTCGGTCAGGTCCAGGCGCGAGCCGCGCAGATCCCCGAGCAGGCTGTTGACGACCACCGCGACGCCGATCAGCAGCAGGGCCGCCAGGCCGAAGCCGAGTCGGAAGTTGAGGCGCTTCATCCGTGCTTCCTCCCCTCCAGCCAGTAGACGTTCAGCAGCAGGAACACCGTCGAGAGCGTGAGGAAGTAGGCGAGGTCGGCGAGCAGCACCACGCCCCGCTGCATCGACTCGTAGTGGCCGATCAGGCCGAAGGCGCCCTGGAAGAAGGAGCCGAGGCCGCCGATCCAGCCGTCCACCGTGGCCGCCACCGGGTCCAGGCCCACGAGGTAGAGGAAGAAGCAGGCGATCATCCCGAGGATGAAGGCCGTGATCTGGTCGCGCACCAGTCCGCTGACGAAGATGCCCACGGCCAGGTAGAGCGCGCCGAGCAGGAGCGCCGCCAGGTAGCCGCCGAAGAGCGCGCCGCCGTCCGGGTTGCCGAGGAGGCCGAGCATGATCGGGATCGGCAGCGTGCCGGCGAGGGCGATCAGGTAGAAGGCGAGCGCCGCGAAGTACTTGCCGAGCATGACGTCGGCGGCGCGCAGGGGCAGGGTCATCAGGAGCTCGAAGGTGCCCGAGCGTTTGTCCTCGGCCCAGAGGCGCATGCTGATCGCCGGGATGAAGAAGATCAGGAAGAGCGGCAGGTTGCCGAAGAAGCCGCGCATGTCGGCCTGGCCCTGCAGGAAGAAGGGCGTCATGTAGAGCCCGGCCGTCAGCACGAGGAAGACGATGATGAAGATGTAGGCGATCGGGCTGTTGAAGTAGGCCGCCAGCTCGCGGCGGAAGATGGTGAGGCCGCCGCTGAGGTCGAACTTCAGCGCCTGCGCGAAGTCGAGCTTCATGCGCGCGCCCCCTTTCCGCCGCCGGGCAGGTGCATGTCCTCGGAGCCGCCGGCCTGCTTGGTCAAGGCGATGAAGGTGTCCTCGAGGCTGAAGGGACTCTCGGCGAGTTCCCGCAGGCGCCAGCCGCGCGTGCGCGCGAGCGACGCGACGCCGCCGGCCAGATCGGCCGCGAAGTCTCCGCGCAGCTCGAAGCGCCCGGGCGCCTGCTCGCCGAGCGGCAGCAGGGTCTGGAAGCCGGCGAGGCCCGCGAGGGCGGTCTTCAGATCCTCGGGCACGGCCTCGAAGCCGAGCAGCAGGCGATTCGAGCCCATCGCCCGGCGCTGCAGCTCGGCGATGCGCCCGTCGGCGATCACGCGGCCCTGGTTGATGATCACCACGCGATCGGTCACCGGCGCCACTTCCTGCAGCACGTGGGTGCTGAAGATGATCGTCTTCGTCCGCCCCAGCTCGCCGATCAGCTCGCGGATGCCGATGATCTGCAGCGGGTCCAGGCCCGTGGTCGGCTCGTCGAGGATGAGGATCTCCGGGTCGTGCACCAGCGCCTGGGCCAGGCCCGTGCGCTGGCGGAAGCCCTTGGACAGCTCGCCGATCGTCTGCTTGTAGACGCGGGTGATGCCGCAGGCCTCGCGCACCCAGTCCAGGCGAGCCGCGAGCGCGGCGCCCGCGAGCCCGCGCGAGCGGCCGACGAACTCCAGGTATTCGTGCACGCGCATGTCCGTGTACAGCGGCACGTTCTCGGGCTGGTAGCCGATCTTGCGGCGCACGGCGAGCGGTTGCTCGCGCACGTCGAGGCCGTCCACGGTGACCGTGCCGGCGTCGGGCGCCAGGAAGCTGGTGATGATCTTCATCGCCGTGCTCTTCCCCGCGCCGTTGGGCCCGAGGAAGCCGAGCACGGAGCCGCGCTCGACCTGCAGGGAGACCCCGTCCAGGGCCACCGTGCTGCCGAAGCGTTTGGAGACCTCGCGCACTTCGATCATGCCGAATTCACCTCGCCGGTTGACGATCGCCGGGCGGCCTGAGTGCTGCATGGAGTGTGAGGCGCGCGGCCGGCAAGCGGCCACGGCGCGAGGGGCCACTATACCCAAAGCCCGCGCGGAGTTCCAGGGGTGCCGGGGCCGCCGCCGGGCGGCCTCGCGAAGGGGCCCGCGCCCTTGCGGCCCGGCCCGGCGCGGGCTACCCTCTTGCGTTCCGCCGCGCGGGCGGGGGAGCCGGGTCGGGTCGCCGGGCGAGGACAGCACGCGCCAGGGCGAGCGGACCCGCTCACAATTAAGGAGGGCCATGGGGATCGACTGGGGCCGGAGCGCGCGCATCGCCGAGCACATCTTCGACACGATCGGCCGGACGCCCCTGGTCCGTCTGTCGCGCCTGACGGCGGGCAGCCCGCTCGAGCTGCTCGGCAAGCTCGAGTACTTCAGCCCCTCGGGTAGCCTCAAGGATCGCATCTACCTGAGGATGTTCCGCGCGGCCGAGGCCACCGGCGCGCTGCGCCCGGGCATGACCGTCCTCGAGTGCTCGACCGGGAACGCCGGCATCGCCTGCAGCTTCGTGGCGGCGGCCCTGGGCTACCCGTGCATCATCGTCATGCCCGAAGGGATGAGCGAGGAGCGCAAGAAGCTCGACCTCGCCTACGGCAGCGAGATGGTCTACACGCCGGGCGGCGAGAGCGACGTGGACCTGGCCCTGGAGAGGCTCGAGGCGATCCGCGCCGCCGATCCCGGGCGCTACTGGGTGCCGGCGCAGTTCACGAACCCCGAGAACCTGGCCGCGCACGCCGAGGGCACGGCGCCCGAACTCTGGGAGCAGACCGGCGGCAAGATGGACGCCTTCGTCGCCACGCAGGGCACGGGCGGCACGATCAGCGGCGTGGCGCGCTACTTCAGGGAGCGGGGCGGGGCGGGCGAGTTCTACGCCATCGAGCCGGCCGAATGCCCCCTGCTCGCGCGGCGCCAGTGGGGTCCGCACGGCATCGAGGGCATCGGCGACGGCTTCGTGCCGGAGAACCTGCACCTCGCGCACCTGGCCGGCGTGATCACCGTGAGCACGGCGGAAGCGCTGGCGGTGGCCCGCCGCCTTGCGCGCGAGGAGGGCATCTTCTGCGGCATCTCCTCGGGCGCCAACGTGGCGGCGGCACTCAAGCTGCACGCGCGGCGGCCGGACCTGTGCCGCATCGTCACGATGATCAACGACACGGGGCAGCGCTACTTCACGACGCCGCTGTGCGGCGCCGAGAAGCACGTCGAGGTGCCCGAGCGCGAGCACCCGATGGACGCGCGCACCGTGGCCGAGCTCGATCGCTACCAGTCGGGCTGGCTGATCATCGAGGATCCCCTACCCGCCACCCTGATGGGAGGTGCGCGATGACCGCCCGCGATCTCATGGAGAAGCGCGCCCGCGACATCCTGCCCGACGCCGTGCACTTCCTGCGCGAGATCGTCGCCATTCCGTCGCCGAGCGGCAAGGAGGAGGCCGTCGCGCGGCGCGTGGCCCGCGAGATGGTGCAGCGCGGCTTCGACGAGGTGTCCATCGACGGTTTCGGCTCGGTGGTGGGCCGCGTGGGCGCCGGGCCGCGCACCCTGCTCTACGACGCGCACATCGACACCGTGGGCGTCGGCGACCCGGCGGCCTGGCCGCACGATCCCTTCCACGGCAAGCACGCCGACGGCTGGATCTGGGGTCGCGGGGCGAGCGACAACAAGGGCGGCCTGGCGGCGATCCTCTTCGGCGCCGCCTTGGCCAAGGAAGTGCTGCCGAAGGAGTTCTCGCTGGCCGTGGTGGGCAGCGCCATGGAAGAGGACTGCGACGGCGTCGCCTACAAGACCATCCTCGATGAGGACGGGCTGAGGCCCGAGCTGGCGATCCTCGCCGAGTGCACGGGCCTGCGCGTCTATCGCGGCCACCGCGGGCGCATGGAGATCGGCGTCACCGTGCGCGGCGCGAGCTGCCACGCGAGCGCTCCCGAGCGCGGCGTGAATGCGATCTACGGGATGACCGAGATCGTGCGCGGCATCGCGGCGCTCGGCGACCGCCTGGCGGAGGACAGCTTCCTCGGCCGCGGCTCGGTGGCGGTGACGCGCATCGAGGGCAGCGGACCCAGCCTGAACGCCGTGCCCGATCGCTGCACCATCTTCCTCGATCGCCGGCTCACCGCCGGCGAGAGCAAGGCCAGCGCGCTGGCCGAGATCGAGGCGATCGTGCGCGCGGCGGGCGTGCCCGCCGAGGTGGAGACGCTGGTGCATCGCGCCGAGGGCTGGACGGGCAAGCACGTCGAGATGGAGAAGTACTACCCGAGCTGGACGCTCGATGAGGCGCACCCCGCCTTCGCGGCCGGGCTCGCTGCGGCGGGCGCGGCGCTCGGGCATCCCGCCGAGGCCGGGCGCTGGACCTTCTCGACGAACGGCGTCTACACGGCCGGCATCGCGGGCATCCCGACGCTCGGCTTCGGGCCGGCGGAGGAGGAGTACACGCACTCGCCGGCCGACCGCGTCAGCGAGGAGCACCTGCTGCGGGCGATCCTCTTTTACGCGCTCTATCCGGGCTTCTACGCGGGGCGCTAGAGGGCCGGCGGGGCCAGGGGGCCGGGGCCGTTCGTGTCGAGCGCGGCCATCTCCGTGAGCGTGAGGAAGCGGTAGCCGCGCGCGATGAGCACGGGCAGCACGCGCTCGAGCACCGCCAGCGTGCGCTCGGGGTCGCCGTCGCCGTCGTGCAGGATGATCACCCCGCCCGGGAAGCTGCGCTCGAGGATGAAGTCGGCGATCAGCGTCGGGCTCTGCATGACGAGGTCGTGCGGGTAGACCGAGCCCAGCGCGAGCCGGTAGCCCTCGGTCTGGAGCTGCTCGAGCATGCGGTCGTTGAACCAGCCGCTGCCCGGCCGCAGCCAGTGGCCGCGCGGGCCGCCCTCGCCGGCGATCAGGGAGTCCACCTCGGCGAGCTGATGGCGGAACTCGGCCGGCGTGAGGCCGATCGAGGACTCGTCGTGCGCCATGTGATTGGCCAGCTCGTGGCCCGCCGCGCGCATGCGCGCGAGCAGCGCCTCGTTGCCGGGCACGCGGTCGCCGATGAGAAAGAAGGTGGCGCGCACGCCGTGGCGCTCGAGCAGGTCCAGGATCTTCGGGGTGACAATGGGATCGGGGCCGTCGTCCAGGGTCAGCGCCAGCACGGGCCGCTCGGTCTCGACGTAGAAGAGCACCTCGGGGTTGGCCCGCGCCACCGCGAAGAGCAGCTCCCGCGGCGGGAAGACGATCAGGGCCGGCAGGGCCACACCGAGGACGAGCAGGGCGGCGGCGCCGACCTTGAGCCAACGCTTCATCGACTCTCCGAGGACACGGGAAGCGCGCAGGAGTGCGCTGGCTCAAGATGGGCGCGGGGCAGGCCGCCCGCAAGCTGTTTCGGGGAGGGGAATCCGCGCGGGCGGCCTGGCGCCGGGTCTTCCCGCCCCCGGGGGCGGACGGTTCGGTCAGAGCCCTTGTTGCCACGTGGCAACAAGGGGCGCCGCTCCCCTCTGCCACGCGAGCGAGCTTGCATCCGGGTCGCGCGCGTTGTTTCGCGCGCGAGAGGATGCAAGCGAGCGTCAGAGCCCGAGCGCCCGCACCGCCTCGTCGAAGCTCTCCGGCCGCACGTAGACCACGTAGCCGTAGCTGCCGCGGCCGTCGTTCACGCCGTTCGAAGCGACGACGTTCACCCCCGCCTCGAAGAGCTTCTGGTGGACGCCGACCAGCGCGCCCAGCTCGTCGTCGCCCTGGATGAGCAATGCCTGCTGCGGGCCGCTGATCACAAGCCCCGTGCGCTCGGCGACGCGCGCGAGGCCGGCCGCGTGCTCGGGAAAGAGCACGAGCTGCGTGGCGTTGGCGCCGGCCGGCACGATGTTGAAGGCGAGCAGATTGACCTCGGCCGCCGCGAGGCTGCTCAGGATCCGGAAGGCCTCACCGGGCCTGTCCTCGACCATCGTGTAGTAGTACTCGACGGGACGGATGCGAATGGCCATGCCCCTCCTTTGGCGTTGCTGGCGGCGCTACCTCCCCGTGCGCGCCTCTCCTCCGTCTTCGTCGCGTCCGTTCTCGCGCCCGTTGTCGCGCCACTGGTCATCCTGCTTCATCTCCTTGAGCTCGTGCAACTGCATCGAGATCACGAAGAGCAGGATGACGCCGGCAGTCTGCAGCATGCTGAGCGGCTTGGTGTCGGGAAACATGCTCGCCCCGAGCACCTTGAAGACCTTCTCCCAGACGGCGAGGGCGGCCAAGAGGAATGCAACGATGAAGAGCACGCGCGTGGCCATGTTGCCGAGTCTGGTCATGTCGCCTCCAGGGGTGCCGGGTCCGGGGCGCCAATTGGGCTGGCGGCGGTCTGGCCGGCGGAATGCGCTCCGTTCTGGTCGATTATAGCGAGAATGTCATCGGTTTGACAGACCTAGCTTACGTTCCTGCGCTAAGGGGCGGCGTTGACAGGGCCTCCGGCCGCCGCCACACTGCCCGGGACCCCCTGCCCCCGCCACGCGAAGGGAAGACGCATGAAGGGAAAGCACTTCGGCTGGGCGATCGCCGCGCTCGGCCTCTTCCTGCTGCTCTACACCGCGGTCTTCTACGTCCAGGAGGCCGTGCGCCTGCGCGGCTGGCTGGCCTCGGGGGGCAACGCCACCGAGATGCGCTTCGCAGGCGAGGACAGCGTGCTCGTGTTGCGGCGCGTCGACCCGCAGGACTTTCCGGACGGGCCAGTCCCCGCCGAGGGCGACACGCTGATCAGCTTCGTCACCGCGGCCGGCGACACGCTCGATCGCGCCGGGATCGTCGCCTTCATCGCCAAGCCGGGCGAGCGCTCGCGCCTTACGCTCAAGCACGCCGGCGAGCCGCTCACGACGAGTCTCCTCTATCGCTCGCGCACGGCGGGCGAGATCACCTGGGTCTTCGCGCTCGAGATCACGCGCGTGCTGATCACGCTCGGCTTCCTGTTCGTGGGGCTCTGGGCCGTCACCCGCCGGCCCGATCAGGCCGGCGTGCGTGCCCTGGCGATGTTCAGCTTCGCGATGAGCTCGCTCATGGTCGGCGGCGTTCAGCTCGGGCTGAGCCGCCTGCCCGCCTTTGATATCCCTGGCCAAGAGATCATCGACTACCTGCTCGGCAGCCTCGTGCTCAGCTTCGGGGCGTTCTGGCTGAATCTGCAGCTCTACTTCCCGACCGCGCTGGACTGGGTGAAGCGGCGAGTCCTGCGCGTCCACCTCCTGGTCTATGTTCCCCAGACCTTCGTGATCTTCGCGAGTTTCGCCAGGATCGAGCGGGGCGGCCTGCTCATCTCCACGCTGATCTCGCTCTTCACCGGCCTCGGCTTTCTCGTGCTCTTTCTGCGCAAACGGGCCGCGCGGGAGCCGCTGGTCAAGCGGCAGCTCTCGCTGGTCATCGTCGGCAGCGGGATCGGCCTCGGTCTGCTCTTCGTCCTCGTGATCCTCGGCGCGACCGGAGTGATGGCGAAGCTGCCCGACATGCTGCAGATCGCCCTCATTCAGGTCGCCTTCCTCGCCCTCATGCTCTCGCCGCTCAGCTTCGCCTACGCCTTCGGCCGCTACCGCCTGCTCGAGGTCGAAGGCCGCCTGCGCCGCGGCACCCGCTACCTGCTCGTGACCGGGGTGCTGCTCGTTCTCTTCTTCGCTCTGCTCTACGGGATCAGCAACCTGCTCATCGGCGGCCTCAAGCTCGAGGGGCGCTCGCCCACCCTGGCCGTCGCCCTCCTGCTCGCGATGGGTTTCGCGCCGCTGCACCGCCGCGCGCAGGGTGCCTTTGCCGAGCGGATGTACCCCGAGCAGCGCCGCCTGCGGGCAATCCTCGGCGACTTCCACGCCCGCGCGGCCACTCTCGCCGATCGCAGCAGCCTCTTCGCACGCCTCGAGCAGAGCCTGCGCGAGGGCCTGGGCATCACCGCGCTCGTGCCGGCGATGGTCGAGCCGGGAGACGGCCGCCTGCTCCTGCCGGGCAAGGCAGCCCTGCCTTTCGACGACCGCGGCCAGCTCATGCGCGCCCTCCGCCAGCGCCGCGAGCCGCTGCTCGTCGACGAGTTGCGCGCCAGCGGCCGTCTCGTGCTCGCCGACGCGGAGAACGAGTGGCTCGCCTCGCGGCGCATCGGCGTCATCCTGCCGCTCTCCCTCGGCGACACGCTGCAGGGCCTGCTCTTCCTCGTCTGCGACCGCCACTGGGAGGGCCTCAGCGTGGCCGGCCTCGAGGAGCTGCGCACGCTGGGCGGCCAGGTTGCGCTCGAGTGCGAGAACCTGCGCCTGATCGAGGAGACCCTCGACAAGCGCCGTCTTCAAGAGCAGCTCGACATGGCGCGCAAGGTGCAAGAGGGCTTCCTCCCGCGCAGCCTGCCCGTGACACCCGGGCTCGAGCTGGCGGCCTGCTTCCAGGCCAGTCTCGAGGTGGCCGGCGACTACTACGACGTGCTCGCCCTGCCCGAGAGCCGCACGCTGCTCGCCGTGGGCGACGTCTCCGGCAAGGGCGCCGGCGCGGCGATGATCATGGCCAACCTCCAGGCCTCCCTGCGCAGCATGGCCCGCGTCGGCGTGCCGCTCGGCGAGATGGTCGGCGGCATCAACGACATCATCCACGCCAACACGCGCGTGGAGCAGTTCATCACCTTCTTCGCGGCGATCTACGACCCGGCGACGCGCGAGCTGCGCTTCGTCAACGCGGGCCACAACCCGCCGCGGCTGATCCGCGCGCTGGGCGGGGCGAGCGCACTCGATCCGGTGGGACCCATTCTCGGCGTCTTCCCGGGTCTCAGATTCGCCGAGCAGAGCGTGACGCTCGCACCGGGGGACCTGCTCATCGCCTTCACCGACGGCGTCAGCGAGGCGATGAACTCCGCCGACGAGGACTTCGGCGAGGCGCGCATCGTGGAGGTGGCCACCCCGCGCCGGCAGGAGGCGCCGGCGCAGGTGATGGCCGCGATCGAGCAGGCGGTGACGGCCTTCCGCGGCGAGCGCGCGCTGCTCGACGACTACACGCTGCTCCTCGCGCGCGTGACCGAAACCGGCTGATGGCCCTCCGACGCAGGGCCTGGCGGCGTCAGACGGCCTGCCCCCGGGGGCGGGTGCACAAAAAAACGAAGGCGGCCTGGGCCGCCTCCGTGTGTCGGAACCGAGTCCTCGGCGCCTAGCGCTTCGGCTGCTGCTTGCTCGAGCTCTGGCTCTTCGAGGGCTTGCTCTTGTGGGTCGAGGACTTCTTGTTCTGCATCGGGTTCCTTCTCCTGCGAGCCGACATCCACCGATCCGGGGCCGATGGGCATCTGAGGGCGATTCCGCAGGGCCTGGACGGCCTCAACCCTTGACCCGGAACCGCAGTCGCCCTTCTCGCCCCGCCCAAAGCATCTGCCGTGCCGAATCGGGAAGGAAGCGGCCGCCTAGAGTAATCGATTGATATTGCAGCTGTTGCGGTATTGGCTCCGGCGCTCCGCCAGGGCGTGGAGCCGCCGCGGCATGCAAATGGTGGGCTTCCGGCCAGTTCTGCTCCCGAACTGCGCGGCCCTGGGACCGCCAGCAACGAAAACGCCCCCGGCCGGAGCCGGGGGCGCCTTGCTTCTCGGTGCGAAAGGGGTGGGCTACTTGGCGCCGGCCGCAGCGGGGATCGCCAGGAAGACCTTGCGGATCATGGCGATCGCCTGATCCAACTCGTCCTCGCTGATCACCAGGGGCGGCGCGAAGCGGATGATGTTGCCGTGAGTCTGCTTGGCGAGCAGGCCGGCGTCCTTGAGGGCGAGGCAGGTCTCCCAGGCCTCGAAGCCCGGCTCGAAGACGACGGCGTTGAGCAGGCCCTTGCCCCGCACCTGGGCGATGCGCGGGCAGTCGATGGCGCGCAGCTCCTCGCGCAGCTTCTCGCCCAGCACGGCGGCGCGCTCGTCCAGCTGCTCGTCCTCGAGCACCGCGAGCGCCGCGATGCCCACGGCCGCCGCCAGCGGATTGCCGCCGAAGGTGGAGCCGTGCGTGCCCGGCGTGAAGACCTCCATGATCGCCTTGTCGGCGACCACCGCGCTCACGGGCAGCACGCCGCCGCCCAGGGCCTTGCCCAGGCACATCGCATCGGGGCGCACGCCCTCGTGGTCGCAGGCGAACTTGCGGCCCGTGCGGCAGAAGCCGGTCTGCACCTCGTCGGCGATGAAGAGCACCTTGTGCTGCGTGCAGAGCTTGCGCACGGCCGCAAGGTAGCCCTCGGGCGGCAGGGCCACGCCGGCCTCGCCCTGGATCGGCTCGACGAGGAAGGCCACCGTGTTCGGGGTGATCGCCTTCTCGAGCGCGGCCGCGTCGCCGTAGGGGATGACCGTGAAGCCCGTCGCGTAGGGGCCGTAGTTCACGCGCGCATCCGGGTCGGTGCTGAAGCTGACGATCGTGCTCGTGCGCCCGTGGAAGTTCTCGGCACAGACGATGATCTCCTGCTTGCCGTTGGCGACGCCCTTCTTCTCGGCGCCCCAGCGGCGGGCGAGCTTGATCGCCGTCTCCACGGCCTCCGCGCCCGTGTTCATCGGCAGCGCCATCTGGAAGCCGGTGTAGCGGCAGAGCGCCTCGAGGAAGTCGCCCATGCGGTCGTTGTGGAATGCGCGGCTGGTCAGCGTCACGCGATCCGCCTGCTCCTTGAGCGCGGCGATGATCTTGGGGTGCCGGTGGCCCTGGTTCACCGCCGAGTAGGCGCTGAGGAAGTCCAGGTAGCGGCGGCCCTCGGGGTCCCAGACCCAGACGCCCTCGGCCTTGCTGATCACCACGGGCAGCGGGTGGTAGTTGTGCGCGCCGTAGGTGTTGTCCTTGCGGATGAGATCCTCGCTGCGGGCCATGGCGTGCCTCCTCGCTCGGCCGGCTCCGAAACCGGCCTCAGGTCCCGCGAATATAGGCGCGCCGGGCCGGGCGCACAACCCCTTGTCAGGGGGGAACTTGCGGCACTGGCGGCCGCCAGGGCGCTCCCGGGGGCAAGTGCTGAGGATTCAAGGCATTAGGCCCGAGAGTGCCCGCCTGCTAGAATTGTGGAGTTCCGCTGGGAGGGGTGCATGCGCGCGCTGCTGCTTGCTTTGCTTTTCCTGCCCGCCGCCGGCAGCTCCCTCGCGGGCAGCTTCCGGCTCCAGCCGGACGGCGGCGGCGACTTCCCCGCGCTGCAGACCGCCTTCGAGGTCCTGTCGGGGGGCGAGCCCGACACCCTCTGGCTCGCCGACGGCGTCTTCACGGGTCCCGGCAACTGGGAGCTCTACGCGGTGGACTTCGCGGGGCTCATCGCCTCGGCGAGCGCCGACCCGGGGCGCTGCACGCTGGACTTCGCGGGGCATGAGATCGGCCAGGCCTTCGGCGGCGCGCTCCACTTCGTCGATCTCCGCTTCACGCGGCAGACGAACGAGCTTCGCGCCTACGGGGCCGCGCTCTCGTTCACGCGCTGCGTTTTCGAGGACGGCGGCAGCATCGCCTCCAGTCCGGACGAGTGGAGTCCAATCGTGCTGAGCAACTGCACGACTCGACGTTTGGCGGCGAGCGCGATCAGCTCCGTCGGCCTGATTCGGATCGAGGCCTGTCGCTTCGAGGAGAACCTGTCGCCCTACAGCCTCATCAGCGGCTACTACATCGAGTGTCGGGAATCCCGCTTCGTCGGCAACGTGGCCGGGGGTTCGCTGCTCCGCGTAATCGGCAGCGATGAGTTGCCCGGCAAGCTCATCGTCGCGGACTGCGCCTTCCTGGGCAATGCCGCCGGCGCCTGCGTGGAACTCCGCGACGCCGGCACCGGCAGCGTGCGGGACTGCAGCTTCGCAGGCAATGGCGGCCCGCTATCGGCCGACATTCGCGATGGCGAGGACTTCGGGACGCATTCGCTGGCGATCGCGAGCAGCATCTTCGCCTTTCGCGAAGACGGGGTCGTGCTCCAACGCGGGGGCAGCAGTTCCCCTGTCTCGATCGCTTGCTGCGACGTCTTCGGCAACGCGGGCGGCGACTGGGTGGGCGATCTTGCGCCCTTCGGCGGGATCAACGGCAACCTGGCCGCGGATCCGCTGTTTTGCGACTGGCTCGCTGGGGACCTCACGCTCTTCGACACCTCGCCCTGCCTGCCGGCGAACAACGCCTGCGGCGTGCTGATCGGCGCCGAGGGCCAGGGCTGCACGGATCCCACGGCCGCCCCCGCCGCCCCCGGGGGCGGGTTGCGGCTCGCGGCACTGCCCAACCCCTTCAATCCGAAGGCGCGGTTCGTCTTCTCGCTGCCGGCGGCGTCGGCCGTGCAACTCGCCGTCTTCGACGCCGCCGGCCGCCGCGTAGCAACCCTGCTGGACGGCGCGCCGCGCCCGGCGGGCGAGCAGGCCATCGCCTGGGACGCGCGCGGCCTGGCGAGCGGCGTCTACCTGGCGCGCCTGGAGGCGGCCGGCCGGCGACAGGAGATCAAGCTCACGCTGTTGCGCTGAGCCCGCGGCGCAGGTGCCCGTCTACTTGCGCTTGAGCAGGCTGCGCCAGTCGGTGCGCGGGGTCATCATCGGGCGCAGCTTGATGTTGGAGTGACGCACGTCCTCGCTCACCACCACGCAGTCATTGTCGATGGTGCGGGCGATCCGCTCCACGCGATCGGCGTCGACGCGGTCCATCACGAGATAGAGGAGCTGCACCGGGCCGCTGCGGCCCTTGCCCTCGAACTCGGTCACCCGCTGGCCGAGGTGGCGCAGGCGCTCGGCGATCTCGGCGCCCTGGCCGCGGCTGATCACGCGCATAACCACGTCGCCGAGGGCCAGCTTGCGCTCGATGAAGATGCCCACCGCGTTGCCCACGGCGAAGCCCGCCGCCCAGGCGACCAGGTTGAGCGGCTGGTCCAGCCGCGTGACCACGTTGCTCACGGCGATCACCCAGATCAGCACCTCGACGAAGCCGAGCAGGGACGCGATCAGAATGCGCCCCTTCACGACGGCGATCGTGCGCACGGTGCCGAGGCTGACATCCGTGATGCGGGCGAGGAAGATCGCCAGTGGCAACCAGGCGAGGGGAATCGAGAGTGTCATCGCGCACCTCCGGGTAGGCGCCGGCAAGGAAACAGGACCGCGGCCTCCCGCAAGGGGGCGCCGCCGGCTTGACAGGGATCAAGGCTGCGGCCAGGCTGATCCCACACCCTGGTCGCAGGCCCGCTGAGCCCAAGGAGGCCCCGGTGACCGAGCCCGCCGCCCTCGACGCCGAGGCCGTGCGCACCGCCTTGCGCGGCGTGCTGGACCCCGAGCTCGGCCTGGACATCGTCAGCCTCGGCCTCGTCGAGACGATCGAGAGCGCCCCCGGCAACCTGTCCGTGGGCCTGATCATGACTGCCCTTGCCTGCCCGCTGCACGGGCACCTCGCGCGCGAAGCGGAGGCCGCCCTGCGCCGCGCCGCCCCCGGGGGCACGGCAGTGAGCGTGCGCGTGCTCGACGCGCCGGCCTGGACGCCTGTGCGCATGGCCCCCGAGGCCCGGCGCCGGCTCGGATGGTGAACCCATGACCCGCCGGGATTCCACACCCGCCGCAGACGGCCACGCCCACGCCGCGGGCCATACCCATGCTCCGGCCGGCCACCCCCTGCCGCTGGTGCTGCCGGCGCTGATCTCCCTTCTATTCGGCCTTGTCGCCGGCCTCTGGCGCCTGCCCTGGGACCTGGGCGTCGCCGCCAGCACGGCGCCCCTGCACGGGCCGCTGATGGTGGCCGGCTTTCTCGGCACGGTGATCGGCGTCGAGCGGGCCGCGGCCCTGGGCCGGCCCTGGGCGTGGCTGGCGCCCGCCGCCACGGGCCTGGGCGCCCTGCTCATGCTGCTCGTCGCCGCGCTGCCGCCCACGCTGCCCTTCCGCGCGGAGCAAGCGGGCGGCCTGCTCTTCGCGCTCGGCGCGCTCGCGCTCTGCGGCATCTTCCTCGCCGTGCTGCGCCGGCAGGCCACCCTCTTCAATGGCGTCATGGGACTGGGCGCGCTCGCCTTCCTGGCCGCGAATGCTGCGCTCGCCGCGGGCAAGCCCGTGGCCGCGGCGGTTCCCGGCTGGAACGCCTTCCTGCTGCTCACCATCGCCGGCGAGCGGCTGGAGCTCGGCCGCGTGCTGGCGCCCAAGCGCGGCACGGGCCCGCTCTTCATTGCGCTGAGCGCGGTCGCCCTGGCCGGCGCCCTCGCCGCGCCCTTCGCGCTGCGCGGCGCGGACCGCCTGCTCGGCTTCGCCATGCTCGTCTTCGGCCTCTGGCTGGCCACCAACGACGTCGCCCGCCGCACCGTGCGCATGGGCGGCGTCACCCGCTACACGGCCGTCTGCCTGCTCACGGGCTACTTCTGGCTCGTGATCGCCGGGCTCTCCTTTCTAGCGCGGCCGGGCGAAGTGGTCGGCCCGCATTTCGACGCCCCGCTCCACGCCTTCACCGTGGGCTTCGTGCTCTCGATGATCTTCGGCCACGCGCCGATCATCGTGCCCGCGCTCACGGGCCGTGCGGTGGCGTTCCGCGCGCACTTCTACTGGCCGCTGGCGCTGCTGCACGCCTCGCTGCTGATGCGCATGGCCGGCGATCACGCGGGCGCGATGGCCGTTCGGCGCTGGGGCGGCCTACTGAACGAGGTCGCGCTGCTGCTCTTCGCAATCGTGCTGGTGGCGGCCGTTCGGCGCGGAGCGCGCCAGTCAACCTAGTCCCCGCCATGGCGCCTGGCAGGGCTAGGGCGAGCCACGGGCCGAGGCCGCGCCGAGCGTGGCCTCGACAGTCCTGATGGTGAGCCCCGGCAGCCCACCGCGCTCGTGCAGAAGCTGATGGCAGCGCGCGCACAGGGTGACCAGGTTCGCCTCCTCCTGACCGCCCCCATGCGAGCGCGGTACCAGGTGGTGTACCTCCAGAAAGCGCGTCGCCCCGCAGCCCAGCGCCTGGCAGCGATGGCCGTCCCGCGCGAGGATCCGCCGCCGCAAGGCTGGCGTCAGGCTGCGGGTGAGCCCGCCCCCGGGGGCGAGCACATCGCCATCGCAGGCCGCGCGCGCGGCCAGCGCCGAATCCGCCGGCCGCTCGCCGCGGCCCGTGACCTGCGCGATCGCTCCGCAGTCCGGGCAGCGCCGCAGGATCACCTGGAAGGGACTCGCCGCCACCCGCCCCCGGGGGCGGGTGGCGGGCTGCGCGGGTTCGGCGCTCTCGGCGGCGTCGGCCGCCTCATCGGCCAGCGCCGCCAGCGCGGCCAGCAGCAGCTCCTCGCGCGACTCGCGACGGCCCGCCTTGCGCAGCCGCTCGACGAGCGCTTCCCAGCGGCCAAACTGCTCGGCACTCAGAGCAAAGCTCAGGCGCAGGGGCACTGCCGCCTCCAACGCGGAGCGCGCCGTCTCCGCCGGCGTCGGCGCCAGCGCCAGGTCCGGCTGTGCCGCGGCCCTCTGCCGCTGCGGCAGCGGCCGCGCCCTGGCCGCACAGACTTTCCGCTCCAGCGCCCGCCGGCTCGAGGCCTGCGCCTCGGCTAGCCAGCGCGTCTCCGTGGCCGGTGTCGCCACCGACACCAGCTCGCGCGCCTTCGTCCAGGGTAAGACGCCTGCCTCGACCGCCCGCCGCGTGGCCGGCAGCCGCTCCAGCGCCTCGCTCAGGCGCACGAAAGCTGACAGCTTGCGCTCGGAAAAGCCCAGGGCCTCGCGGCCATAGGCATGGATGGAGCTGTAGCCCAGCTCGCGGAAGAGCTGTTCTCGATGGATCGTGGCAAAGTGGAGCAAGGCACCGCGCTCCGCCTGGCGCAGCGCCGCAAGCCGGGCCGTCAGCGCGGCGTGCAGCCGCGCGGCCCGTTCGGCACGGGTGACCATGGGAATTCCTCAGGAAAGTGCGGCGGGAGGCTTGCGGGGGA
>Ga0194127_10002706_pt1 | contig 23650 bp, 23 predicted proteins | sample TA2KigC100mmetaG_FD_148624 | JGI IMG/M metagenome (GOLD analysis project Ga0194127, IMG submission 148624) | Freshwater microbial communities from Lake Tanganyika, Tanzania - TA2015036 Kigoma Deep Cast 100m | ecosystem: Environmental > Aquatic > Freshwater > Lake | place: Tanzania: Lake...
AAAACTTTATCCTCAACGAGGCGCTCGGGATCAATAACCACAGAATCGTGATACAAATCTTTCACCCGACTTTTCGGATATGGTTCTATATACACAACCCGTTTAATACCCGAAGAGATAATGTGCCGAGCGCACATATGACAAGGAAACGTCGTAGAATAAAGCGTTGTACCTTTTATAGAGAATCCGAGGCGCGCAGCCGTGGTTATCGCTGCCATCTCAGCATGAACGGGGCGGCCAAATTCTAGAAGGTTTTGTATTTGGGTGCCCTTAAATATTTTTCGGCCTGTCCCCTCGAGAAGATAATCGGATATTTCTTCCTCTTTCTTTCCCTCGCTAAATATTGCGTCTGGAATATCCTCTTTCAGTTTGTGAATGAGCTCTCTTATTATCTGACTCTTTGAAACTGTGCTGCTATCATAACCACGAATAAAGTCACGATCATCGTTTGCATCTGAGGGCCAATACTGTCCGCCCAATGCTTTAGGAACTTCGTTACAGCCGATGCTGATAATGTCTCCGTCCGGGGTTGCAATAACAGCACCTACTTGGCGTGATAAATCTGCGGACCGAAGCGCCGATGACCGGGCCAAATACATTCCCATCTCATCTTTGCTTGGTGTATGAAACTGATAGCCAAAAAGAATTTCAACAAATCTCGATATTCCTTCTTTTATTGAGGCGCGGCTATCCGCAGACACAAAAAAATCAGCCATAGGGAAAGCTTCGCTAACATCCTGTCCAAAGTCCGCCCCCTCTTCCTCTTCATCTTTGGAAACAAGATGTTCTGCTTTGCTTCTAAATCTATCTGCATCTGGTAATTTCCCTTGAGATTTTGCAATCTCAGTAGCTAACGTTGATACTCTCTTTTCTCTCGGTAGGTAGGCGGAAATTAGAAAAAAGAACTCCCCATAAATAGCTCTAAGAGCCGCTACTTCTTCGGGACGTTTTAATGACCGCAATATATATGCCTTTCTTGATGCAGGTACATTAGGATTGCCCGTTGCGGTTTGGCGCACCTCTCTAATTTTGACCACAGCCATCAAAGCTAAAACACTGCCGTCGACCGTTGCCTGGCGAAACTTAGTCCCCAAGCTCATCAACTTTTCAATTCGTTTGTCTTCGTGCTCAGGTATAGATTCGTGAGGATAAACTAACTTTATTAGACTACTTACGCTGATTTCATGCGGATCATAGCCTGCATCTTTCAGTTCTTTAGATAAGGTTTGGCAAACGTGTTTCAGATTCGAACCAACAGGCCCAATCATCCCAAAAATCAACTCTGGTCCCTCAACTGGCTGAAGAGGGTTAATTATCTTTGATTTGCTTTCCACGTTTTCCATACTCATGGTGTCTGGAAACGTTAGCCATACATCAGTTTCAAATTCTATAATATTTTGATTCCGTTTCTTTTTCTGCAGTAATTGGCTTCCAGATCAGACCTTTATCGCTATCCACAATACTTGAATACTAAAAAAGATTGCCGAATCGTAACCTACTATTTCTACGGTGGGGTCAGCCCATCATAGTTTTTTCCATCCTGATCATGCAGCGGACGCTAAAATTGACATTGGCCCATACCTTCGCGCTCCTGCTGGTCGCGGCGCGCCTCGGCCAGTTCCTCGGTGTCACCGGGCAGAACGTGATCACCCGGGTGGTCGGCATCCTGCTCGCCGCGCTCTCGGTCCAGTTCATCTTCGACGGCGTGCGCGAAAGCGGCCTGTTGCCCGGCTGAAGCCAACCGCTTGAAACGGAACGGAATTCGCGCCCTTGCGCGCGCCCGGCCCGGACGACCACATCATCACTGATGCACCTTTTTCATCGGAGGTGAGTCATGACCATCGCACCCACCCTCAAAAACTATCTCGACCGCAACGTCAGCTACGACGTGGTGACGCACGATCCGACCCTGTCGTCGCTGCGCACCGCGGAAGCCAGCCACATCCCCGGCGGCATGCTCGCCAAGGGCATCGTGCTCCGCACCGACGGGGGTTACCTGCTCGCGGTCCTGCCGGCGTCGCGACGCATCCAGCTTTCGGAGCTGCGCGCCCTGATCGGCGACGACGTCGAGCTCGCCGACGAGCAGGAAGTGGCCTCGCTGTTCGAGGATTGCGCCGTCGGCGCGGTTCCGCCGGTCGGCAAGTGCTACGGGCTGGACGTCATCGTCGACGACAGCATCGAACGCCAACCCGAGGTCTACCTCGAAGGCGGGGACCACAAGACGCTGGTGCACATGAGCCAGGCGCAGTTCGCGCAACTGATGGCGGACGCGCGCCCCCCGCATTTCACCGCGTCGGCTTGAACGTTCCCTCGCCGTCGCGCGCGGCGGCGCGCGGCTATTTCGTCTCGCACGCGAACGGCCAGACGATGCGGGCGTGCGGCGGGACGACGCGGCCGTCTGTTCCCTTGTAGGGCAACGGCGTCTTCTTGGCTTGCTCGGACAGCGCCGCGATCTCCGCGCTCGCCAACGGCGGCCCCCGGAACAGGGCCAACGGGTTGCTCCATTGGCCGCCGAGGGGAATCAGCATCCGGCCCGGACGATACTGGTCGCCGGCGGCGTGCCACGCGGTCAAGTGAAGATGCGGATGGCCCGTGCCGCCGTAAGCGCGCGAACCGACGGTGCCGGTTTTCCCGGAATAGGCGATGACCTCGCCCATCTTGACGCGCCGGCCGAGATCGAGGTTCGGCAGCTCGCGCAGGTGCTTGTATTCGGTATAGACCCAGACGGGAAAGCCCGTGTCCCCGGGCGCATGGCGCAGCACGATGCCGATCCCGCCGATGCTGCCGCCCTCGCCCGCGTGCACGACGGTGCCATCGGCGACGGCGAGGATCGGCGTTCCTTCCGGCGCGGGGATGTCGAGGCCGCCGTGATAGCCGACGTAGAAGCGGGAATTGCGCGTGCTGCCGTCGCCGCGCGTCGTGTCGGCGAAGAACGAATTGGCCTCCGGGCACTTGGCGCCGGCGGGATAGACCGGCTTGAGACCGGTGGCAAGGAACCCGCGCCGCCGCATGGCCTCGACGTTGGCGCGTTGCGGGAAAAAAGCGCCGACCGTTTCCGGGTCGAGATCGGCGCCGGCGGGTGGCGCGGATTCTTCCCCGCCCTTCTTGCCTTGGGCCCGAACGTCGCCCGCGAATGCCAACGCCAAGCCGACGACTGCCATCGCGGCCCCGAACCTTGCCAACCGTGCCGCGATCATTTTGTCCCCTGGCGGCCTACTCCCGCACCCGGCGCCCGTCGGGATCGTAGGGCGGCCGCGCGAGGCGGCGGCACGGCACGCGCTCGCCCGCGACTTCCAGTTCGTAGCGGCCGAAACCGAGAAACGCTTCGTCCACGCCCTTCGGATTGCGCACGTAGCCGTAGCCGATTCCATGGCCGACGGTGTGGCCGAAACCGGCGCTCGCGAGCCAGCCGACCACCTGGCCATCGCGCAAAATGGTCTCGCGCCCCCACAATGTCACGTCCGGCTGATCGACCGCGAAACACGCGAACGATTTGGTCAGCGGCTTGGCCTTGGCCGCCAACAACGCCTCGCGCCCCAGGAACGGAATGTTGCCCTTCAATTTCACCGCCCAGGCGAGCCCGGCCTCGAACGGGTTGTAGTCGGCGTTGATGTCGGCGCCCCAGGCGCGATAGCCCTTTTCCAGGCGCAAGGTGTCGATGGCCCGATAACCGGCGAGCCTAAGCCCATGCCCTTGCCCGGCGGCGAGCAGCGCGTCGAACACCCGCTCCGCGTGCGCCTTGGGCACGTGCAGTTCCCATCCCAGCTCGCCGACGTAGGTGACGCGGAGGCCGAGCACTCTGACCCCGGCGATCGGCAGGTCCTGCCAGGTCATGAACGGAAACGCGGCGTTCGACATGTCGGCGTCGTTGACGGCGGTCAGGATCGCGCGCGATTTCGGTCCCATCAGCGCGAGCACGCAGATGTCCTCGGTCACGTCGGCGACCCGCGCGTCCAGGCCCGCAGGGATGTGCCGCGCGAGCCAATGGAAATCGCGCGTGCGCTGGCCGGTGCCGGACACGACGTAATAACGGTCGGCGGCCAGCCGCGCGACGGTGACGTCGGCCTCGATCCCGCCCTTGGCGTTGAGCAGTTGCGTATAGGTGATATGCCCCGGCGGCTTGGCGACGTCGCCCGCCGCGATCCAGGAGAGCGCCTTTTCCGCGTCGCGCCCCGTCACTTCGAACTTGGCAAACGAACTCATGTCGAACAGCGCCGCCGCCTCGCGCGCGGCGCGGTGTTCGGCGGCGACCGCGTCGATCCAGTTCGGCCGGACGAAGGAATAGCGATCGACGGCCTCGGCGCCCTCCGGCGCGAACCAGTTGGCCCGCTCCCAGCCCATCTTTTCGCCGAACACGGCGTTCGCCGCCTTGAGCCGGCCATAGAGCGGCGAGGTCAGATGCGGCCTGGCCGATTCGTGTTCTTCCAGCGGCCAGGCGACAGTGTAGTGCTTGCCGTAGTGTTCGAGGGCGCGCGCCCGCACCCGCGCCAGATCGCGGTGCGGCGCGCCGAAGCGGCGGATGTCGACCGGCCACAAATCCATCGGCGGCTCGCCCGCGACGATCCATTCGGCCAGCGCCTTGCCCGCGCCGCCGCCGGAGACGATGCCGAAGGCGTTGAACCCGGCGCCGAGGAAGAAGCCCGGCACTTCGGGCGACTCGCCCAGCAGGCAGTTGCCGTCGGGCGTGAACGAGTCGGGCCCGTGGATCATGGTGCGGATGCCCGCGGTCTCCAGCGCCGGCACGCGCGCCAGCGCCGCTTCCATCAGCGGCTGGAAATGGTCCCAGTCGGCGTCGAACAGGGAAAACTGGAAATCCTTGGGCGCTTCGTCTACCAGCCACGGCTTGGGATTGCGCTCGAACCCGCCGACCGCGAGGCCGCCGACGTCTTCCTTGTAATACAAGAGATGATCGGGATCGCGCATCACCGGCAGCTCGCGCGGCAAGCCCGGTATTTTTTCGGTGATGAAGTACTGATGCTTGACCGGCGCGAGCGGCACGTTGACCCCGATCAGCGCGCCGAGGTCCCGCGCCCACAGCCCGGCGCAGTTGACGGCGACCTCGCAGGCGATCGTCCCTTGCGCGGTTTCCACGGCCGCGACGCGCCCTTGGGCGAGCCGGATGCCGGTCGCCGGGCAGTCCTCGATAATGCGCGCGCCCGCCTGGCGCGCGCCCTTGGCCAGCGCCATGGTCACGTCGGACGGATTGACTTGGCCGTCGCTCGGCCCGTAGACGGCGCCCAGCACGTCGGCGACGGAGAGCCCCGGCCAAAGTTTCAAAATTTCGTCGCGGCCGATCACGTGCATCTCCAGGCCGAAGCTGCGCGCGGTGGTGGCAAGCCGCTTGATCTCGATCATCCGTTCCGGCGTGCAGGCGAGCCGCAGGCTGCCCGCCATCCGCCAGCCGGTCGCCTGACCGGTCTCGGATTCGAGGCGACTATACAGCGCGGCGCTGTCGGTCAGCATGCGCGTGATGTTGGCGTTTGAGCGCAACTGGCCGATCAAGCCGGCGGCGTGGAAGGTGGAACCGCAGGTGAGCTTGCCGCGTTCGACCAAAACCGTATCGCGCCAGCCGAGCCGGGCGAGATGATAGGCGACCGAGCAGCCGACGATGCCGCCGCCGATGACGACCGCGCGCGCCTGGGTGGGAAAGGTCACGGGCCGATCAACGCCGCTGCGCCATGGTCGGCAATACCAGGCGTTCGAGCCAGTTGCGCACTTCGATCGTGCGCACGTCGACACTGGTTACGTCCGCATCGATACCGAGCAGCCAGGCCAAGTCCTTGCGCGTCGGGTCCTGATGGAGCGTTTCGAGCAAGCGCACGTAATCCTCCGCCGCCGCGCGGTCCTTGAAGAATCCGCGCTTGATCAATTTTTCGATCCGACACCAGGTCAGGCGGGCCATTTCCCGCAAATCGTACTCGGGATGGTACTGGAGGCCCCAGAAGATTCCGCCCTGGTGCACGACCGAAACCGCCTGAACGTGGGAATGAGAATTGGAGGCGAGCATCACCGCCCCCGGCGGCAGATGGGTGATTTCGTCGTCGTGGCTGATGAACGCGTCGAACACCGAGGGCTTGCCGGCATACAGCGGATGGCCGCGGCCCTCGGGCGTGAGCGCGATCTTGCGGGCGATGCCCATTTCGCGCCCGCGCGGGCTCGCGCGCACGATGCCGCCCGCCGCCGCCACCGCGATCTGCGCCGCCCAGCAGCTGCCGAAGCCCGGCACCTGCGCCGCGAAGCCGGCGCGCGCGAGGTCGATCTGGGAGCGTACCTCCGGCTTGTCCTCGTAGACCGTCAGGCTGCAGCCGGTCCAGGCGATGCCGTCGTAATCGGCGAGCGCGGTTCCCGCCGGCAGGGCCGCGCCCGGATCGCTCGGGTTGAGAATGTCGCAGCGCGCCGACGGCAGGATGCGCTTCAGCATCGCCACGTAGAGATCGCCCGCGACGCCGGCGCCGCCCGCGCGCAGTTCCTCGCGCGCGGCCTTGGTGTAGCCGTCGATCACGAGAATGCGGGGGGAAATCGGCATGAAGAGTCTCCGGTCGAATCAGTTGGCGGCGGCCGAATGCTGGCCGCTATCACTTGTTGGCCGCGAGGATTCGCTCGCGGCCAGCCGATCGATGGTCGCCGGCAGATCGCGGTAGCTTTCGCAGATGGCGTCGGCGCTGGTCTTGGCGCGATCGGCGTCGCGGGTGGCGACGAACAGCACCGCCTTCATGCCGAGCGCCTGCGGTCCCTTGACATCGTTATGGTCGCGGTCGCCGACATGAACCATCTCCTCGAGCGCGACGCCCATCTGGCGCGCCGCCGCCTCGAACATGGAACGGTGCGGCTTGGAATGGCCGACCTCGTCGGAAAAGGCGAAGCCGGTGAAATATTCGCGGAGGCCATGCAGCTCCAGGAGCTTGCGCAGATTGGCCCCCGGCGTGACGATGGCGTCGGATACGATCGCCAGACGGTAGCGGCGGGAGAGTTCGGCGAGCGCGTCCTTAACGCCCGGAATGGCGTCGGGGGGGATGTCGATTTCCATCCGGCCGAGAGCATTCACCAGGGCGGCGAAATCGGCGTCCGGCAGCGTGCGCCCCAAGCCCTTGAGCGCGACCTGGATCCGTTCGCCGATCAGCCAGGTGATCGAATGCTCGCGCCAGACCTTGTTGAAGGCGGCGTCGGCCACGTCGAAGGCGAGATCGACCGTGGCGCGCGCGATCGGCGCGTGGCGGTTGAGGGCCTCCCACAACAGCTGGCGGCGATGGTCGCGCTTGGTGGGCAGACCGCGCTCTTTCCGCTTGGGCTCGTCGGAATCGTCGTGGACGATCGTGTCCCACAAATCGAACGTGATCGCCTTGATGCGCGGCACCGGAGCCCTCCCTGGCGCGGACGACGGAACCCGGCCGCGGATACCGGCCGGGATGTCCGATTATGTGGACTTTTGTGGCATTTTGTCCACCCCCATCGGCTGCCGCGCGGCGGGGCTCAGCGGATGGGTTTTAGCGTACCGGGGGCTTGGCCGGCGGCGGGGTTTCCTCGAGCGGTTGGTAGCGCTGCCCGTCGAACGGATCGGGGCGGTCGTAGCAGGTGACGCCGCCGAGCGCGCGGTAGCAGTAGACCCTGGGCGCCGCCGACTGCAGCTCGTCCTCCTCGCAATAGGTCTGGCCCTTCTCGCGACGGATGGTGGAGCAATTCTTGCCGCTGAAGAACGAAACGATGTGATCGGTGAACGGCTTTTGGGTGGCGATGGTGGCGGCGCCCTCGAGTTGCGCGGCGCCGGGCACCAACCCGGCCCCGACGCACCCCGCCAGCAACGGGACCGCGAGAACAAGGATGATTACGGCCAAACGCAAGCCAAACGATGGGCGCACGATCTCCGGCCTCCTGCGAACGGCCACTCCCGGGCACACCCGCCAATAGAATACCCGCACGGTTAACAACAGGTTAACGACCGATTGAACCGCCACGCCCTTTGGGCTTCAATCGGCTCCAACGACACGGAAGTCACCGAGGAGACCCGCCATGGCCGCGCAACCGCCGCTTTGCGATTTCGGATGGAAGGCGAAGGATTTCCGCCTCAAGGGCATCGACGGCAAGACCTATACGCTGGCCGAGGCGCGCGGGCCCAAGGGCCTGCTGGTCATGTTCATCTGCAACCACTGCCCTTACGTGCGCGCCATCGTCGACCGGCTGGTCCGCGACGCGCGCGATTTGCAGAAAATCGGCGTCGGCGTCATCGCCATTATGGCCAACGACACGGTCGCCTATCCGGACGATTCATTCGACAACATGAAAAAGTTCGCCGCGCAGAACGGTTTCACCTTCCCCTACGTCATCGACGAAACCCAGGAGGTGGCGCGCGCCTGGAACGCGGTCTGCACCCCCGATTTCTTCGGCTTTAACGCCAATTTGGAACTGCAATATCGCGGGCGGCTTGACGCCTCGCGCAAGGACCCGGCGCCCGCGAATGCCAAACGCGAACTCTACGAAGCCATGGTCCAAATCGCCGACACCGGCCAGGGCCCCCGCGACCAGAACGCGAGCATGGGCTGCTCGATTAAATGGAAATCCGCCGCCTGAGGGCGATTACGGCCCGATCCCGCCGCCCAAGGCCTTGTAAAGCCCGACCACGGCGTTGAGGCGCGCGAGCCGAACCTGGACCGCGCCGTCCTCGGCCTGCAGCAGGGTGCGCTGCGCTTCCAGCACCGCGAGATAATCGACCGCCCCTTCCTTGTAGCGCACGTCGGCGAGCCGCCGCGCCTCGCGCGCGGCCAGCACCGCAACCGCCTGCGACGCCTCCTGCTCGGCCAGCAAGCGCACGCCCGCGAGCCCGTCCTCCACGTCGCGCAGCGCCGCCAGGATCGAGCCGCGATAGGCCTCGGTCAGCTCCAGCTTTTTCGCTTCCGTCAGGCGCACGTTGCCGCGCAGCTTGTCGTTGTCGAAGATCGTCACCGCCAGCGCCCCGCCGACGTTCCAGAAGATGCTGGTCGGCTCCAGCAGCTGCGACAGATGCGCGCTCGAATAACCGCGCTCGGCGGTCAGCGTCACTGACGGGAAAATCTGCGCCCGCGCGACGCCGATGTTGGCGTTGGCGGCGCGCAGATTGGCTTCGGCCCGGCCGATGTCGGGCCGGCGCAGCAGCAGCGTCGACGGCAGGCCGGGCACCACGCGCGGGATCGAAATGTCGTCGAGGGTCACGCGCGGGGCATCGAGCGCGGACGGGGCGAGGCCGATCAGGATGGCGAGCCCGTCGAGCGCCTGGCGGCGCTGCAATTCGAGCGCCGGCACCTGCGATTCGATCAGCGCGACGTTGCTCCTCTGCTGCGCCGCCTCGAGCGCCGAGGTCTTGCCGAAGATTTCCTGTTTTTCCGCGTAATCGAGGGTCTCGCGCGCGATCGCCAGGTTGCGCTTGGCGGTCTCGACCCGCTCGGCCAGCGCCACCGCCTGGAACCAGGCGTTGGCCACGCCCGCGACCAGGGTGTGGGCGACCGTGTCGCGGTCGAATTCGCTCGCGCGGAGCGTCTCCTCGGCCGCCGCGACCGTGGCGCGGGTCTTGCCCCAGAAATCGACCTCGTAACTGGCGCTCAAGGACCCTTCGTAGCTGTGGACCGCGCGCCGCCCACGGCTCGACGAGGTCGAGGTGGCGGACGTGGTGGTGGACGACGTCGAGCGCCGCAGCACTTGTTCCTGGGCGCTGGCGCCGACCGTCGGCAACAGCGGCGCGCCGGCGATGGCGAGCTGCGCCTCGGCCTGGCGGATGCGGGCGACGGCGGCCTTGAGATCGTGGTTGTTGGCGAGCGCGGTTTCGACCGCCCGATCGAGTTCGGGCAAACCGAAGCTTTTCCACCAGGCGGACGGACGGCCGAGTGTTTCCGGTTCCTCGGTGCGCGCCTCGGCGTTGCCCCACCAGGCGGGGAGGCCAATCTCCGGCAACTGGAAATCGGGCGTCAGCGAACAGGCCCCCAGTAGCGGCAGCAGTAAAAGAGTGTGGCGTGCGCCGCCCATCGCCCTACTCCGCCGCCAGCGCCACGACCGGATCGAGGTTGGCCGCCTTGCGCGCCGGCATGAAGCCGAACACCAGGCCGGTCGCGAACGCGCAGCCGAACGCCAGCACCACCGGCGCGAGCGACAGCACGATCGGCCGGCCGAAATATTCGGCGGTCATGGCGGTGGCGAGCCCGCCCAGCACGCCGAGAACGCCGCCGACCGCGCACACCACCAGCGCCTCGACCAGGAATTGCAGCATGATGTTCCAGGCGCGCGCGCCGGTCGCCATGCGGATGCCGATCTCGCGCGTGCGCTCGGTCACGCTCACCAGCATGATGTTCATCACCCCGATGCCGCCGACCAGGAGCGAGATCGCGGCGATCGAGCCGAGCAGGATGGTGAGCGTGGTCTGGGTCTCGGACGCGGTCTCCAGGATCGCCGCCATGTTGCGGATTTGGAAATCGACGATGCGGTGGCGGGCGAGCAGCAGGGCGTGGATTCGTTCCTGGGTCTCCTCCATCGCCTTGACGTCCTCGACCTGGACGACGATCGCGCGCAAATGGCGAATGCCGAACAGGCGCAGGCTGCCGGTGGTGAGCGGCACGAACACCACGTCGTCCATGTCGCTGCCGAACGGCGTCGCCCCCTTCGGCGCCATCACGCCCATCACCTGGAACGGGATGTTGTTGATCAGGACGTAGCGCCCGACCGGATCGACGCCAAGGGGGAACAGGTTGTTGACCACGGTGCGGCCGAGCGTGGCGACGGGCACGTAGCTTTTCACCTCGTCGGCGCCGAAGAAGACGCCGCTCGCCATCGGCCAATCGCGCGCGATCGGGTATTTCTCCGAGGTCGCGGTCGCCGAGGTCAGGTAATCGACGTTGCCGTAGCGGACCGTGACCCCGCCGCCGATTTCGGGCACCGCCACGCGCACGTTGTCGATCCGGGCGATTTCCTGGGCGTCGTCGACGGTCAGCGTCGCGATCACGCCGCCGCCCATGCGCACGTTGGGCGCGCCGGGACGCACCAGCAAGAGATTGGTGCCGAGCGCCTGGATGCGCGTCAACACCTCGCGCTTGGCGCCGTCGCCGATCGCCAGCATCGCCACCACCGAACCGACGCCGATGACGATGCCGAGCAGCGTCAACAGCGAGCGGAACAGGTTGGCGCGCAGCGAACGCAGCGCCATCTTGACCGCCTCGCCCGCGTCGGCGAGCGCGCCGGTGGTGCGCGCCGGCAGGGCGGGAAACGATGTATCGGGTGCCGACGACAGCGGCGCACTCTCGGCTCCGGTGTCCGACACGATCCGGCCGTCGGCGAAGGTGACGACGCGCCCGGCCTCGGCGGCGACCTTGGGATCGTGGGTAATGAGGATCACCGTGTGCCCTTCGCCGTGGAGGCGGCGGAGGATCGCCAGCACCTCGCGTCCGCTCGCGCTGTCGAGCGCGCCGGTCGGCTCGTCGGCGAGAATCACCGCGCCGCCGTTCATCAAGGCGCGCGCGACCGAGACCCGCTGCTGCTCGCCGCCCGAAAGCTGGCTCGGCCGGTGGTGGAGGCGTTCGCCGAGCCCGAGCCGCGCGAGCAGCGCGCGGGCGCGGTCGACGCGATCGGCCTTGCGCATGCCGGCGTAGATGGCCGGCACCTCGACGTTTTCCTCGGCCGACGCGCCGGCAAGCAGGTTGTACTGCTGGAAGATGAAGCCGAAGGCGTCGCGCCGGAGCAGCGAACGCTCGTCGCGATCGAGCGCGCCCACGTCGCGCCCCGCGAACCGATAACGGCCCGTGCTCGGCCGGTCGAGGCAGCCGATCAGATTCATCAGCGTCGTCTTGCCCGACCCCGAGGCGCCCATGATCGCCACGAACTCGCCGCGCCGGATGACCAGATCGACGCCGTGCAGCACCTCGACCGCGAGCGCGCCGCGCCGGTAAGTCTTGGAGAAAACCTCGAGCACGATCAGCGGCTCGCCCGCCCGGACGGCCGCGAGCGGCGTGGAGGACTCCGGGGGCGCGAATTGCAGGTTCATGGCGCGAGACCGCCTACAGCCGCGGGCGAACCATCGGCGCGCCCGGCGACGACGCCTTGGCCGCGCCGCCTTTTGCGCCGTCGGCCGATCGCGTTCCGATCACCACCTCTTCGCCGGCCGCGAGGCCGGAAACGATCTGCGCCTGCACGCGATTCCGAACGCCGACCACGACCCGCCTCGGCTCCGGCTTGCCGTTCTTCATCACCAACAGGATCGCCGCGTTCTTGTCGCCGGACTCGGGCTGAGCGGCGTCGGATTTCGTGCGCGTTCCCTTGGCCGCGCCGGGAGCACGCCCGTCCGCCGCGCCCGCCGCCAGCGCCGCGATCGGCACCAAGACCGCGTTCTTGACCGAATCGTGGACGAAGAACACCTGCGCCGACATCTGGATGCCGAGGCTGCCGTCCGGGTTGGGCACGTCGAAAAGGGCATTGTAGAGCACCACGTTGTTGATCACCTCGGGCGTCGGCATGACCTGGCGGAGATTCCCGGTCCAACGGCGGTCGGGCTGGCCCAAGGTGGTGAAGTAGACGTCCTGGCCGACGCGGAGCTTGTTGACGTCGGCCTCCGACACCTGGGTCCAGACCGTCATGGTCGAAAGATCGGCGATGCGCACGATCACCGGCGCAAGTTGAGTCGCGTTCAGGGTCTGGCCCTGGCGCGCGGGCTGGCTGACCACGGTGCCGGCCATCGGCGCGTAGATGCGGGTATAGCCCAGGTTGGCCTCGCCGGCGCGCAGATCGGATTCGACCTTCTCGATCTGCGCGCGCAACGACGCGATCTGAGCCTGGGTGGTCTTCCATGCGGTCTCGGCGGTCTGAAAGGCTTCCTCGCTGGTGGCGCCCGCCCGCCGCATGCGAGTCTGCCGGTCGTACTGTTCTTTCGCGAGCGCGGCCTGGGCCTGGCGTTCGGTCAGCTGCGCGCGCAAAGACTGCAGCTGCGCCCGGTCGGCATCGACCCGCGCCGCGTAGATGGTCGGATCGATCTCGGCCAGCAACTGCCCCTGCGTCACGGTGTCGCCGATCTCGACGTGGATCTTGCGCAGCTGACCCGAGACCTGGGTCCCGACGTCGACGAAGTCGCGCGGCTGGAAGGTGCCGAGCGCGGTGGTGGTGTCTTCCAAGTCGCCGACCTGGGCGCGGGCCGTGATCCACGCCTGCCCGCCCGGGCCCTCGCCCGCGCGCAGCGCGAGCCACAGGCCGAGCGCGAGCACGACGAGCCCGAGAGCGGCGGCGGCCAAGCGGGTTTTTGAGCCAAGTGCGGCGAGCATGGGATGGTGTCGCGAAACAGTGAGAACTCAAAATTGGGACAGGACTCTGTATTCGTCGAGCCCCAACGTGTAACATATCGTATCGCGTCGCCCGCGATTGCCAGGACCGTCCGGGGCGCTTATTCTGGCGCGCGCCCGATTCGCCAATAATCCTTGGAAAACAACGCCGTGGCCGACAATCCCCCCGATCCCCTGTTGAAGGAAATCGACGACGAGTTGCGCGACGAGCGACTCGCCAAGCTGTGGCGGCGCTACGGCAACTGGCTGATCGGCGCCGCGCTCGCCGTCGTCGCCGCCGCCGGCGGCTACCAGGGCTGGAAGAGCTACCAGGCCTCCCAGCGCGAGCAGGCGTCCGTCCGCTACGCCGCCGCCGTGCGCATGGCCGCCGAGGCCAACGCCGCAGGCGCGGAAAAGGCCTTCGCCGAAATTGCCGCCTCGGCGCCTTCGGGCTACGCCATGCTGGCGCGGTTCCGCGAGGCCCAGCTTGCCGCCAAACAGGGCGACGCCGCGCGCGCGGCGGATCTCTATCGACGCCTCGGCGCCGACGGGTCGCTCGATCAGGCCTACCGCGACCTCGCCCAACTACTCGCCGCTTATGCCGTCGCCGACCGCGCCGAGCCCAAGGCGCTTCGCCAGGAGATCGTCAAGCTTGCCGCCGCGGACAGTCCGTGGCGCTACCTCGCCCGCGAGCTTTCCGCACTGCTCAGCCTGCGCGCCGGGGATCGCGACATCGCGCGCGACGAGTTGCGCCGCCTCGCCGACGATCCCGACGCTCCCGCCACCATCAAGGCCCGCGCCCACGACGTCGCCGCCCAAATCGACAAGACGCTCGGCAAGGCGCCCGGTTGACATGAGGACGATCGTCGCCATGCGCCACAGCCCCTTCGCGTTTTCCGCCCTCGCCCTGTTGTCGCTCGCGGCGCTCGCCGGCTGCGACTGGTTCGGCGACAAGAAGGAGCGCCTGGAAGGCGAGCGCATCTCGGTGCTGTTGCACCAGCGCGTCCTCAAGGCCGATGTCGAAGAAGGCAAGGCCGAAATCCTGTTGCCCGAGCCGACGCCCAATTCCGACTGGCCCCAGGCCGGCGGCTATGCCAACAACGCCATGCACCACATCCTGGTCGGCGAAAACCTGAGCCGCGCCTGGACCTCGAACGCGGGCAAGGGCAAGACCGACTATCAGCGCATCTCCGCCCCGCCCATCGTCGCCGACGGGCGCGTCTACGCGATGGACTCCAACTCCCGCGTCAGTGCCTTCGACGCCAAGACCGGACGCCAGCTCTGGCGCACCGACCTGACCGAGAAGGGCGAGGACGAAGGCCACGTGCCGGGCGGGCTTGCCTTCGCCCAAGGCCGCGTGTTCGCCACCACCGGCTTCGCCCAGGCCGTCGCCCTCGACGCCGCGACCGGCAAGGAAATCTGGCGCCAGCCTCTCCCGGCGCCGATGCGCGCCCCGCCGACCGCGCGCGGCGGCACCGTCTACGTCGTCACCGTCGACAACCATGTGTTCGCCCTCGACGCCGAGGACGGCAAGCAGCTCTGGACCTATGCCGGCATTACCGAGAGCGCGGCTATCCTCGGCGGCGCCGCGCCCGCGGTCGACGGCGGCGTGGTGGTGGTGCCGTTCTCCTCGGGCGAGGTGGTGGCGCTGCGCACCGACACCGGCCGCCTGTTGTGGTCCGATTCGCTCGCCACCGCCCGGCGCACCGATCAGGTTTCGACGCTCTCGCATGTGCGCGGCCGGCCGGTGATCGACCGCGGCCGGGTGTTCGCGCTCAGCCACGGCGGCGTCATGGTCTCGATCGACCTGCGCACCGGCCGGCGCATCTGGGAACGCCAGATCGGCGGGCTCGAAACCCCGTGGGTGGCTGGCGATTACCTGTTCGTCGTCACCTCCGATTCCGAGATCGCGTGCATCAGCCGCGTCGACGGCCGCATCCTTTGGGTCCAGCCGTTGCCGCGCTGGGGCAACGAGGCGAAGAAGAAGAATCCCATCACCTGGACCGGCCCGGTGCTGGCGAGCGATCGCCTGATCCTCGCCGGCTCGCACGGCCAGGCGCTGACCATTTCGCCCTACACCGGCGAGATACTCGGCTTCGAGCCGATGCCCGACGGCGTCTCGGTGCCGCCGGTGGTCGCCGACGGCAGCGTCTACTTCCTCGCCAACGACGCCGACATCGTGGCGTACCGCTGAGCGGCCCCATGCTCCGGGTCGCCATCGTCGGCCGGCCCAACGTCGGCAAATCGACGTTGTTCAACCGTCTTGCCGGCAGGAAACTGGCCCTGGTCGACGATACTCCGGGCGTGACCCGCGACTGGCGCGAGGCCGAGGCGCGCATCGGCCATCTCGCCTTTACCGCCATCGACACCGCCGGGTTCGAGGACCAGACCAAGGGCCTGGAAGCGCGCATGCGGCGCCAGACCGAGGCCGCGCTCGCCCGCGCCGACGCGGTCTTGTTCCTGATCGACGCGCGCGCCGGGATCACGCCGCTTGATCGCCAGTTTGCGGCTTGGCTCCGTGCCTTCGCCAAACCGGTGATCCTGCTCGCCAACAAGTGCGAAGGCCGCGCGGCCGACGCGGGCCGGATCGAGGCGTTCGCGCTCGGCTTCGGCGAGGCGATCCCCGTATCGGCCGAGCACGGCGAAGGCTTGGGCGACGTGCACGACGCCCTCGGCGCGCTCGGCCGGCCTTCGGCGGACGAAGCGAAAACACAGCCCGCCGAAGCCGCGCGGCCGTTACAGCTTGCGATCCTCGGGCGGCCGAACGTCGGCAAATCAACTCTGATCAATCGTTTGATCGGCGAGGACCGGCTGCTGACCGGGCCCGAGCCCGGCATCACCCGCGACGCCATCGCCGTGCCGTGGTCGTGGCGCGGACGCGCCATTCGCCTGATCGACACGGCGGGGCTCAGGCGCAAGGCTAAGGTGGTGGAGAAGCTGGAGCGGCTTTCGGCCGCCGACACGCTGCGCGCCGTGCGCTTCGCCGAGGTGGTGGTGCTGGTGGTGGACGCGACCCGCCCGTTCGAGAAGCAGGATCTGCAGCTCGCCCGGCTGGTGGAGGAGGAAGGCCGCGCTTTCGTGCTCGCGGTCAACAAGTGGGATCTGGTCGAGAACCGGGCCGCCACCTTGCGCCGGTTGCGCGAGACGGTGGAAAGCTCGCTCACCCAGGCGCGCGGGATCGCCCTGGTGACGTGCTCGGCGCTCGCCGGAACCAACCTCGACAGGTTGATGGAGGCGGTGTTCGCCGCGCACGCGGCGTGGAATCGGCGCATCCCGACCGCCGATCTCAACCGCTGGCTGGAGGTGATGTGCGCCGCGCACCCGCCGCCCATCAGCCAGGGCTTTCCGATCCGCATCCGCTACATGACCCAAACCAAGACCCGGCCGCCGACGTTCCTGATGTTCGTGACCAAGCCCGCCGACTTGCCGCGGGCGTATTTTCGCTATCTGGTCAACGGGCTCCGCCAGGCGTTCGACCTGCCCGGCGTGCCGATCCGCATCGAGACCCGTAAGCCCGCCAACCCCTACGCCGGCAAGAAACGAAGCCCGGAGGAAATGCGGAAGCTGAGCCGCAAGCATCGCAAGGGGCGGCGGTAGTACCTGCTCTCCACGAAGGTTGCGCGGGGGTAGCGCTCGATGGCGCCAGGACTCGACCGGGGAAAACCGGGTTAAGCCCTTGATGTGCCACGAAACCACCGAATTTCCGTAGGCATTTGTAGGCATGTGGGCGGACCGGCCGCACGGAAAGCGGCGCGCGACGGGCGGAAAGTCCGCTTTTTGGCACCTTTCCTCGCCGTCGTTCGACGTATTCACTTGTCCAAGAACACAAGTTCACTTGTCCAAGAACACAAGAACGAAGTCGCGTTTATATAATCTATAATAGGAATATTGTCAATATCATGGAACGGGTCGGGTCGCACCGGTGGACGCGGACGACCGCCGTTGATCTAATGGCGCGCGATGGATGTCACGAAAAGCACCATGGCGCGGCGGCGGAACCTGGGCCGGTTGGGCACGCTGATACTGCTGTGGTGGGTCGGCGCCAATCTGCGCATCACCATGCTCGCCTTGCCGCCGGTGATCCCGCTTATTCATCGCGACCTCGATCTCAATCAAACCCTGATCGGCCTGCTCAACAGCCTGCCGACGTTGATGTTCGCGCTGGCGGCCGTGTTCGGCTCTTTCCTCATCGCCCGGCTGGGCGCGCGCCGGGCCCTGCTGGCGGGATTGCTGGTGGTCGGCGCCGCTTCCGGCTTGCGCGGCGCCGGGCTTTCGGAATCGGTGATCTTCACCATGACGTTCTTCATGGGGGTTGGTATCGCCGTCATGCAGCCGTCGCTGCCGGCCGTCGTCCGGGAGTGGTGCCCGGCCGAGATCGGCTTTGCCACCGCGATCTATGCCAACGGCCTGCTCGTCGGCGAGATTTTCGGCGCCGCCGTCACCATTCCCCTCGTGCTGCCGCTCGTCGGCGGCAGCTGGCCGTGGGCCCTTGCCGTTTGGGCGATGCCGGCGTTCCTGACGGCGGCCGCGGTCTGGGCCCTCACATCCGAAGCGCCTCGCGGCGCCCGGGTGGGGGGCATGAACTGGCGGCTCGATTGGCGCGATGCCAACGGCTGGCGCTACGGCATCGCCCTGGCCGGGGCGGCCAGCCTTTATTTCTCGACCAATGCCTTCATCCCCGATCTTTTGGCCGAGCGGGAAGAACTCGGCCTCGTGAACGCGGCGCTCACGTCGCTGAACGCCTGCCAGCTTTTTTCGTCGGCCCTGATGATTCTGTTTCCTTCACGCCTAATCGGAAACCGATTGTCCCTCATCGCCGCCTCCTTGCTCGGCATCGCCAGCATTGGCGGATTGATCCTGCAATCGGGGCCGGCGATCGTTTTCTGGTCGGGACTGATCGGCTTCGCGGCCTCGTTCGTTCTGATTTGGACCCTGGCGGTGCCGCCGCTGGTCGCCGAACCCCACGACGTGCATCGGCTCTCGGCGCTGATCTTCACGATCGGCTACGCCTATGCCTTCGTCAGCCCCGTGCTCGGCGGCTTCGCGTGGGATGTCACGCGGGTGCCGGCCGCCGGATTCATTCCGACGGTGCTGGGCTTGGGCGGATCAATCGTCGCCGCCCTGTCATTGCCGGCCGGGTTGCGGCCGCGTCCGCCGACGCGGGCGTAGCCAAGCCTTCCGGGCCGCTTTCGCCCGAATGGTCCGTTCCTTCAGGTGATCGGGCTTAAGGAGTATTTTAATGGGACGAAAGAAAACCCAAGGCCGAGGAAAAATATAAGCCTAAAAAGATTGTCCTGAAGTTACCTCAGCGGATGTTTCGACCAAATCTGCCGATAAAAGCCGAACGGAAACAGCCCAGCGGCGGCGCCTCATCGAGACAGCAAGAACACCCATGAATACCACGTGTTGTTCCGCGCACAGGTCGCCTCGTCCAGAAATCCTCTCGAATACACCACGATGTTGTTTCCGGCCGGATCAATTTCGGCGGTAAATGGTTCGCGTTGCGTCATGCTCGCGGGGCCGCAGGGGAACAATTGGCGCGAGAGTTGGGGCGTCATGGCGTAATTTAGCGCCAAGCCTTGAACGCGAGGGTGTGGATCTTTTGCGATGGTGACCATTCCGGTCATTTCTTGGCCGTTGAGTTGACCGCTGTATTCCAGCGGCAAGTACTGAGGATGGCGGGCAAATAGAGTTATGCGAACGTCGTTCCCGATAACCTTGATATTCGCTTCCATCTCGCCATCGACGGATGTGCCATCGTTCCACGGTCCCGCCCGAGTCGGCTTTTGCGTCATGTTGCCCATGTATTGATAGACATACCAGCGCCCGGCCAATTTGGAAGCTTGCGGCCGGGCGGAGTCTTCTTTTTGAGCGGACATGCCGGGGCTCGCAGATTCTTTGGGCCGGCCTGCCAAGTAATCGATTCCGGCGATTTTCTTTTTCACTTCGCGCGTATCGGCGGCGTCCGGCGCCGCCTTGAGATAAAGTTCCAGACTGCGCTTGGCGGCCGCATAATCCTCGGCTTTTTCCAGAAGAATCCCCCGATTGTAGTGATAGGCCGGAACCCAGGGCGCGACGCGGGCGGCCTTGCCGAATTCGTCGGCGGCGGCCTTGAACCCGCTTTTGTCCTTGGCCGTCTTCGCCGCCGCCTCGGCGCGGCCTTCGAAGGCGATGGTCGCGTCGGGCACGGCGGGCGGCGGCTTCAGTGCGCGGGCCGCCGCGATCGCCTTTTCCATCGCCGCCGCCTCGGCGGCGCTGCCCAGGGTCGATTTCGCGATGTCGGCCATCGCCGTGTCGAGGGCGGCCCTAGGTTCGGCGGCATCGACCGCGACCGGGACAAAGCCGAAAACCGCGACGACAAGGATCACGAACATGGAAGATATGGCTTTACGGAGAAAGCGGTTCGGCACGCACGCTATCGTCATTTTTTCATTCCCGCAGTTGCCCTTTTGGCCCGCTCGATATCGTCCTGGTAAACCGCCGCCCCCTGCATCGCGCGAAAGGCGCTTTGCAGGGCTTTGTCCGACGGATCCGCCTTGAGCCGGCGCTCGAGGTCGTCGCGCGCCTTGACAAAATCGCCGCCGTTGTCGGAGAGAACATCGACGGAAATTTTTCGAAACCGCGTGTCCCAATCCAGGAAGTCCCGGAACTGCGCGCCGTCGACGGCGGCAGGACGCTCGCGTTCGATCCGATCCAGAGCAGGCGTCGACGGCCGATGTGCCGCCAGCAGATTGGGATCGAATTCCGGCGTGCCCGACGGCGCCTTGCCAGCGCGAACAAGCCCTTCGCCGATGCTCATGCCCATGACGTAGGCATAGGCATCGCGAACGTTCTGGTCATTCGGTTGTCGCCAAATCGCGTCGTCCAACCTCTTGGCCGCAACGTCGAGGTCGTGACCGCCGGCCTCGATAGCGTCCATCACCAGATTGGCGGTCTGCGCGCCCAAGTAATGCACGTCGGCGGTCGTTGCCGGGCGCTTGGTTGCGGGCGCCGGGCTCGCGCTTTTGAGGCCGAGATCGGTCGGCACCGGCGCCGAGTCCTTGCTGCCCTTCGAAAATCGCGACCCCCGTTCGATGTCCGGCGACGTCGGCTTCAGCGCCAAATCGCCGCCGCCGGGCGTCGTCTTGACGCCAAGGGTAGGCATGCTGGATTTAAGGCCGAGATCGCCGGAATCCGTCGATAGCCCGCGCGATCCGTCGAAATCGACGCCTTTCATTCCCTTAAGAACGTCGATCTTGTCCTGATTGAATTTCCGTTGCGCTGCCAACCGCTCCGCCTGTTCTCTTGTTTGGCGTACCGCCTCCTCGGCCTGGCGGCGCATGTCCTCCTCGGCCTCCATGCGCCGGCGTTCGGCCTCGTAATCGGGCGGCGTGTCGAGGGTTTCGGGCGCCGCGTACGTGCCAACTCCGCCGCCCTGCGGAACACCGCGCCGGGCGGAGGGTTCGTCACAGATGCCGCTGCGATTGCAGGAACCGGTGGTAATACCGCCTCCCGCACGACCGACATTGCCTCGAAATTGGGAACGCGCGCTTTCACACTGTTCCTCGGTAGCGAACGTGCCGACCGTGCCGGTGCTGCGCCCCATCACTCGGGCGCAACCGCTGCCGGAGCAGTACCAGTTGAAAGAAAAGGAACAGGCCGACCAAGCGGGCGATGGCGCGACGAACAGAAAGATCGTTCCCACACCCAGGATGGCGAGAAACAAAGGAGCCGACCGGATGTGCCGCGCGCCTTTGGTCATAATCCCCGAATCCAGCGTTCCACGACCAACAATGAATTATAGGAGAACACCGGAAATTTGTCTCAAATATGGCGGTTAACCAACGCGGTGGAAACTCCCGCGCGTTCCCTACGTAATCGGTCCCTTGCCGACGCGCGGGTGCGGGCGCGGGCCGTCGGAGACTGCCATGCACACGACGATCTCGTCCGGGCGCGGCGCGTCGGCGACGGCGACGGTCACGGTGTCGAAGTGGTCGAACGACCACGGTTCGTCCTTGTGCCCGAGCGGCAGGTCGAGGGCGGTGCCGGCGGCGGCGACCTTGACGTTGGAAGGGATCACCGCCTTGCCGCCGCCCACCGCCGCGCGCATCGGCTTGCCGAGCTTGGGGTGGACGGTGGCGCCGCCCTGCTCCATGTCCCCGGCCATGCCGACGATCGCGCCCTTGCCGTAGCTGACGGCGGGCCCGGCGAGCTGCCTTACCGCCTCGCCCATCAGTTTTTCGCCCAACTGGCCACCGATGTCGAACAGGGGCGACAGATCCTCGACGTAGCGCCCGGCGAACGGGTTGCGCACCACGGCGGCGGCCACCACGCGCGTGATCGGCTTGCACGGCTTGCCGGTGCCATCGGCTTGAACGGTTTCCTTGATCAGCACGGTCTTGCGGATGTCCATGAAAATCCCCCGAGGATGAAGATGAAAATGCGGTCCGAGCGCCCTTATCCTAGCGCGACCGACCGCCGGCCAGAAGCCGCTTCCCGCGCCGCGCTTAACGGCGATCAAGGATACCTTTCGCCCCATCGGGTATCGCTGTCCGAACGAGGGGGCGGACGGGAGGATCGACCACCATGAAACTGACCGACGCGCTGCTCGGCGAACACGCCATGCTCTACGAGACGTTCGATCACCTGCGGGCCGCGGCGGCGGGCGGGGCGGTCGGCGACATCCGCGCGGCCATGCCGGTTTTGGAAAGGCTTCTCGTCGCGCACGCCCGGATCGAAGAGGAACTTCTGTTTCCGAGCCTCGAGCCGCGCCTGGGACCGATGGGGCCGCTCGCGGTGATGCGGGCCGAGCACGGGGAGCTTGACGAGCTGTTGCGGTCGGCGAAAACGACCGACGATCCGGCCGGCTTGCAGGCGATCGTCGGACGGTTGCTCGATCTCGCCGTCAATCACTTCCGCAAGGAGGAAAAGGTCTTGTTCCACATGGCCGAACGCGTCTTGGACCGGGACACCCTCGCCCGTCTCGGCGACCAATGGGCCGAGCGCCGCGGGGTCACCCTTGCCCCCGGCGGCTGCATGAGTGCGGCGTAAGACCCCCTACCCCCGTCCCGCTGGAACGCACCTTACAACCGCTCGAATTCGTCCGGGCTTATGCCGGCTTGGCGGAGAATGCTTCGCAGGGTTCCGATTGCGATTTCGCGGTGTTTGGGAACGATGGCCGTGCGCGTGCCAGCCTGTGTCCGTTTCGCAAACTTGACGTGACTTCCCGTCGCCCCGGCTTCCTCCCAGCCCGCAGCCATTAAACGGCGACGGACTTCGCGGAACGCGAGCGGCCTAAGCCGCACGCTTTTTGGCCTCGGTCGGCACCACCACCGGCCGCACCTTGGGCGCGCGCGTTGCGACCGGTGGGGCAAAGTGCAATGCGAGCGCGTCCGCCAGGTTTCTCAGCGCCGCGCGTTCGCTGGTACCCTGGCTCGCGACATCGACCTCGAGACATTGGGCGACGAACCATTTGCCCTCGCGCCAGATGCTCGCCGTAAATTTCCTGGGCTTGGCCATAAGACCGAGTCCTCACTTCGCTCCCGCAACCGCATTGTCGCCGATCCGCGCGCAGCTTCCAAGCCCCTACCCCCCGCCGCGCTGGAAGGTGCGCTCGAAATCGCGCTGGAACGCCTCCGCCTCGCCCGGCGCGTAGCCGGTGAGCGTCGCCGCCACCCGGAGCACGGGAAGATCGATCGGTCCGAACTTGCGCGGCGGCATGTCCGCGATCTCCAATACAAGGCGCCGGGTTCCGTCGGCGATCTCCAGCCGCGCGCGCCCCGGTAGGGGCGCATCACTTGACGCGCGCGTCATGCCGCTAGGCGTGTCTTCGCACGACGATTCGCCCGCGCGCCCCGCTCGATCAAGGTCGGCGACGGCCGCGCCGCAGGGCCCCAGCAGGCGGACGAGTCCGCGCGCCAGGCTCGCGCGGGTTTCCGACATTTCCTTTTCAAAATGGAAGGCTTCGGCCATCGGCGGTCCCGGCAAATTCAGGCCGATCAAATTTATGTGAAGAGCGGGCGCGGCGGCAAACCCGGACTTTCCCTAATTATAATAGTTCCGCGCGCCCGATTCCGGGCCGCGCTTCCAGGGGGATACCATGCACCGCTTCGCCGCGTTGTTGGCCGCCGTCGCGACGGCCGCGTACTCGCTTGCCGCCTTGGCGCAAGCGCCGGCCCAGCCGCCGTTCGCCACCACCAAGGTCGAGGGCACCGATAACGTCTATATCTTCCGCTACCTCGGCCACCAATCCATGTTTGTGGTCACGCCCGAAGGCGTGATCGCCTGACCTTCCCCCCGTTTTTAGGTCCAACCGGAGGGTGAGTTTTCCCGTTAATTTTGACCCAGGGAGGACCCACCATGAAGCGCAGCAGGTTCAGCGAGGAACAGATCATCGGCATCCTTAAGGAGGC